>CEUK01042501.1_pt1 | contig 12589 bp, 9 predicted proteins | sample 356451 | NCBI WGS metagenome assembly CEUK01 (sample SAMEA2622843, study PRJEB7988) | marine metagenome | isolation source: saline water (ENVO:00002010), including
TGACAAAGAAACTAATGCTAGAACTGGAAAAATTGTTACAGATCATGGTATAATTAAAACACCTATATTTATGCCTGTTGGAACATGTGGAAGTGTAAAAGGAGTTCATCAAAATGAGTTATTAAATGATACTTTAGCACAAATAATTCTTGGAAACACTTACCATCTTTTTTTAAGACCAGGATTAAAAATAATAGAAAAATCGGGTGGTTTACATAAATTTATAAATTGGAATAAACCAATACTTACTGATAGTGGTGGGTACCAAGTATATTCATTAGCAAATAATAGAAAAATTACTGAACAAGGTGTCAAATTTCAATCTCATATCGATGGAAGCTATCATTTTTTGACTCCTGAAAATGTAATTGATATCCAAAGAAAAATAGGTGCAGATATTATAATGGCGTTTGATGAATGCACACCATATCCTTGCGAACATCTTTATGCAAAAAAATCTATGAATTTGACACATAGGTGGTTGAAAAGATGTTGTAATCAATTTGATAATACAAAAGAAAAATATGATTATAAACAAACTTTATTCCCAATAGTTCAAGGTGGTATGTATAAAGATTTACGAACTCAATCTGCTGAATTTATTGCTAACCTTGGACTTGATGGAAATGCAATTGGAGGCCTTTCTGTTGGAGAACCACATGATCTTATGTATGAAATGACGGAAATAGTATGTAATATTCTTCCTAATGAAAAACCAAGATACCTTATGGGTGTCGGAACACCAGTAAATTTACTTGAAAATATTGCTCTTGGAGTAGATATGTTTGATTGTGTAATGCCAACAAGAAATGCTCGTAATGGTATGATTTTCACTTCTGAAGGTACAATTAACTTAAAAAATAAAAAATGGGAAAATGACTTAAGCAATCTTGATGAAAATGGCTACTCATTTGTAGATAGTGAATACTCAAAGGCATATGTTCGACACCTTCTTATAAGCAAAGAAATTTTAGGAAAACAAATTACAACACTTCATAACATTAGATTTTACATGTGGCTTATGGAAACAGCACATTATCATATAAATAAAGGAACCTTTTATTCTTGGAAAAATAAAATGGTAAAAAAATTAAATGTAAGATTATAAATGAAAAAAATTGATCTTTATATAATAAAAAAATTTTTTGGAACATTCTTTTTTTCACTTGCTCTTATTTTAATGATTGTAATTGTTTTTGATATTTCAGAAAAAATTGATGATTTCTTAGAACATGAACTTAAAATAACTACTATTATAAAAGAGTATTATCTTAATTTTATCCCCTACTTTGGGAATCTATTTAGTCCATTATTTATTTTTATATCTGTTATTTTCTTTACTTCTAGAATGGCCAACAATACTGAAATCATAGCAATTCTTAATAGTGGTATGAGTTTCTACAGAATGTTAAGACCGTTTTTACTATCTTCTTTAATTTTAGCTATATTATCATTTATTTTTGGAAATTTTATCATTCCGCCTTCTAATAAAGAAAGAATTGAATTTGAAAATAAGTACTTAAGATATAAGAACAAAAAAAATAAAAAAGATATTCATATTCAAATAAGAAAAGATCAATATATCTACATGCAAAGTTTTAATCCAAAAAGAAATATCGGATATAAATTTACGATCGAAAAATTTGAAAAAAACAAATTAACTACAAAACTTAAATCAGAATATATTCAATATGATTCAATATCAAATTCATGGAAAGCAAATAAATATCAAATTAGAAAATTTGAAGAAAATGGAGAAATTATTTCTAATAGAACTCTTTTAGATACAGTAATTAATCTTCATCCAAAAGATTTTATTCAACAAACTGCACTTGTTGAAACAATGAATTTTTTTGAGCTAAACAAATATATAAAACAAGAGAAAATTAAAGGAAGTGAACAAATTATAAATCATCAAATTGAAAAATACAAACGATTATCATTTCCTTTTTCTACTATAATACTAACATTAATTGCTGTATCTATTTCTTCAAATAAAGTAAGAGGAGGAATAGCCTTTCATCTTGGATTAGGCATGCTAATTGCTTTTTCATATATATTATTTATGCAGATAACTACTACATTTGCAATTAATAGTAGTCTTTCGCCACTGCTTGCAGTTTGGTCACCAAATATATTCTTTATCTTTCTAAGTTTAATACTCATAAGGTATACTCCAAAATAATAAAGATCTTAATTTTTTAGGATTTTTCTATATTTAATTCTTTTAGGTAAAATATCTCCCAATCTTTTCTTTCTATTTTCTTCATAATCAGAATAACTTCCTTCAAAAAAAACAACTTTAGAATCTCCTTCAAAAGCAAGAATATGCGTACAGATTCTATCAAGAAACCATCTATCATGAGATATAACTACAGCACAACCTCCAAAATTTAACAACCCTTCTTCTAGAGCTCTTAAAGTATTTACATCTAGATCATTAGTAGGCTCATCTAAAAGTAAAACATTTGCTTCCTGTTTTAAGGTCATAGCTAAGTGTAGTCTATTTTGTTCACCTCCAGACAGAACACCAACTTTTTTATTTTGATCCGATCCATGAAAGTTAAATCTAGCGACATATGCCCTAGAATTGATAAATTTCCCAGAAACATTAATTTGTTCATTTCCATCAGTAATTTGTTCCCAAATAGTTTTTTCTGGATTTATTTCAGAATGTTGTTGATCAACATATGCTATTTTTACTGTTTCTCCTACTTTAAAAGAACCAGAATCTACATCTTCTTTTCCCATAATCATTCTAAAAAGAGTTGTTTTTCCCGCTCCATTTGGCCCTATTACACCAACAATACCAGCAGGTGGAAGTTTAAATTCTAAATTTTCATAGAGTAATTTATCACCGAAAGATTTTTGAACTGCTTTTGCATCAATAACATTAGTTCCTAATCTAGGACCTGGTGGAATATATAATTCAATTTTTTCTTCTTTCTCTTTTACCTCTTCAGATAATAATGTATTATAATTATTTAGACGAGATTTAGATTTTGATCTTTTTCCTTTTGGGGACATTCTAACCCATTCAAGTTCTCTTTCAAGAGTTTTTCTTCTTTTACTCTCAGTTTTTTCTTCCTGTGCTAACCTTTTTGTTTTTTGTTCAAGCCATGAAGAATAGTTTCCTTTGTATGGGATTCCTTCTCCTCTATCTAATTCTAATATCCATCCAGCTACATTATCTAAAAAATATCTATCGTGCGTAATTGCTATTACAGTACCCTTATATTTAGATAAGTATTGTTCTAACCATAATACAGACTCAGTATCTAAATGATTAGTTGGCTCATCTAACAAAAGAATATCTGGATCTTGTAATAATAAACGACAAAGAGCAACTCTTCTACGCTCTCCTCCAGACAAGACCGATATTTTTGTTTCTGGCTCAGGACATCTTAATGCGTCCATAGCAATATTTAGTTTTGCTTCAATATCCCATGCACCTAACGATTCAATTTTATCCTGTAACAAACTTTGCTTTTCCATCAACTTTTCCATTTTTTGTTGATCCTCATAATTTTCAGGTAAAGCAAAAGCTTCATTAACTAAATTATATTCTCTAAGTACATCAACTGCTTCTTGCATACCCTCTTTCACAACATCAATTACGGTTTTATTATCATCTATTTTTGGTTGTTGTTCCAGAAAACCAATTGAATAACCTTCTGAAAATACAATATCACCTTGATATGATTTATCTACTCCAGCAATTATTTTTAAAAGAGTCGATTTTCCAGAACCATTTAATCCAATAATTCCAATTTTTGCTCCATAAAAAAATGATAAATAAATGTCTTTTAAAACTTGCTTGTTGTTATTGTTAAAGGACTTAGAAAGACCTGACATAGAAAATATTACTTTTTTATCATCTGACATAATTTAATTTTTTATTTATACAAAAGTAATTATTACTTTAGCTAAAAAATAAAAAGATGAAAAAAAGTGTTGGTGTTTCTGTATTTTTAATTGTTATTGGAGTTATTTTTTTAATAAATAATTTAAATTTTATCAATATTTCTATTTCTGATTTGATCAAAACATACTGGCCAGTAATATTAATATGGATTGGTGTTGAAAGATTAATTAGTAATCGAGAATAGTTTACCTTGAAAAGTATTTCTCTCCTCTAATCGTTTTTCAACTAAATACTTTACTTCAAAATTTTTTAACCCATACTTAGGATAAATAAGTAATCTAGAAGGTGATTCACTAAAAAATCTCTCAATTATGATATCAGGGTTTAAAATCTCTAAAAAATCTACAACAAAATCAATATATTCATTCAAAGACATAAACGTGAAAAAATTTGGGTTATCTTTATACTGTTTAGCCATCATTGTATATTTCACTATTTGTAAATGATGAATTTTCAAAGTATTAATAGGTAAAACAGAAATTTTTCTAGCATGCTCCAACATTTCTGATTTTGTTTCTTCAGGAAGACCTAAAATTAAGTGTCCACCCAAATGAAGACCTCTCCCTTTAGAAATATTAAACGCATTTACTGTATCTTGATGAGTTTGACACCTGTTAATTAGTGATAACGTTCTATCATTTGTAGATTCTAATCCATACTCTAACTTGATAAAATAACCGTTATTTACTAATCCCTCTAAATAATCCAATATTTCAATAGAAATACAATCAGGTCTAGTAGCAATCACCAAACCAATAACATTATCACAAGAAAGTGCTTCTTCATATATTTTGATTAACTTATCTTTTGGCGCATATGTATTTGTAAAAGCTTGAAAATAAGCTAAATACTTCTGAGTTTTATATTTTTTTGAAAAAAAATCAATTCCCTCATTAATTTGTTGAGTTATAGATTTAACTGGTTTACAATAATCGGGGTTAAATGTATTATTATTACAATAAGTGCATCCCCCTACACCCTTCGTCCCATCCTTATTAGGACATGTAAATCCTGCATCAACTGATACTTTTTGAACTCTACAATTAAATTTAGTTTTAATAAAGTCACTAAAACTATTATACCTTTTTATTTTTTCTTGCATTTACACAAACATAATTAATATATTCAAAAACAAAATATTTAAAATAACTTTAGTTATATTTGGTGGGATGAAAAAGTCTGCTCTAGAAAAAATAGGATATATTAAAAAAGTACCTAAAGATGCTGATTTAAATAACTATGAAAGCATAACAGTTAATAAATCTAATGGTAAGAAAATAAAATTATTTAGATTGTTAGAAAATAAAAGTGAATTAGATGAAAAAATTGATTTTTCAAAAAGTTTAAATATTTTTAATTCTCTGATTGATTCTTAAAAAGAATTAAATTATTTCTTTTAATTTAAATGTCTTATCTAATTTAACTCCTCTTTCTGTCAATTTTACAGTACAGCATTCATGAAGATGATCATGTTGTAAGAATAATACATAATCATTTTTAGCAGCTTCAATCAAAAAACGTTCTTTTTCCTTAAGAGTGAGTAAAGGCTGTGTATCATAGCTCATTATATATGGCAAAGGGATATGTGATATACTTGGTAATAAATCTGCCATAAAAACAATTTTTTTATTTTTATAATTAATATGTGGTATCATCTGCGACTCAGTATGCCCACTTACAAATAAAACTGATATGTTATTTGAAAAATCACTACCTATTGGCAAAAAATTTAAATGTCCAGCTTCCTTAATAGGCAATATATTTTCCTTTAAGAAAGATGCTTTTTCTCTATAATTTGGTTTAGTTGCGCATTGCCAATGTTCTTTATTAGTCCAATATCTTGCATTTTTAAAAGTCATTTCATAATTAGATCTATCTTTATTCCACTTTACACTTCCGCCACAGTGATCAAAATGTAAATGCGTTAAAAAAACATCAGTTATATCATCTGCAGTAAATCCATATCTAGCTAGAGAAGTATATATGTTTTCTTGACCATGTAAGTAATAATGCCTAAAAAAATTATCATCTTGTTTATCTCCAATTCCATTATCAATAAGTATTAATCTTTTACCATCTTGAATCAATAAAGATCTCATGGCCCATGTACACATATTATTATCATCTGGAGAACAATTTCTACTCCATAGTGATTTAGGAACTACTCCAAACATTGCTCCACCATCTAATTTAAAATAACCTGTATTTATTGTATACAAATGCATGTTAGTAAAATTAATTTCATCAAATATAATAAATGTCTTTAATCTTTAATTTAGTTTTAAAAAATATATCAACTATATGAATATTCATTTAATCGCAATTGGTGGTAGTGTAATGCATAATCTTGCAATTGCACTTCACAAAAATGGAAATCAAATTAGTGGTTCAGATGATGAGATTTTTGAGCCAAGTAAAAGTAGACTGAAAAAGTATAATATTTTACCTAAAAGAAGTGGGTGGTTTCCAGAAAAAATAACAAAAAATATTGATTACATCATTCTAGGAATGCATGCAAAAAAAGATAACCCCGAATTACTTAAAGCTAAAAAGTTAAATCTTCCAATATATTCATTTCCAGAATATATTTATAAAGAAAGTATAAATAAAAAAAGAATAGTAATTGGCGGAAGTCATGGAAAAACATCAATTACAGCAATGATTTTACATGTACTTAAAAAATTAGAAGTTGAGTGTGACTATTTGGTTGGAGCTCAACTAGAAGGTTTTGAAACAATGGTTAAGATAAGTAAAAATTCATCACTAATAATATTAGAAGGAGATGAATATCTAAGTTCTGCTATTGACAAACGACCAAAGTTTCATCTATACAAACCTCATATTGGAGTAATTAGTGGGATTGCATGGGACCATATTAATGTATTTCCAACTTTTGATATTTACATTGAACAATTTAAAATATTTAAAGAGTTAGTAAAAGAAACTCTAATTTATTTTAAAGAAGATAAAAAATTAATCAATATTATAAATCAAAAAAATAATTGTAAAACAATTGGATATAACACACCGTCTCATAAAATTATTAATGGAAAAACAATAATTAATGGGTTCAAACTAAATTTTTTTGGTGAACACAACTTACAAAATTTAAACGCTGCTTTGTTAGTTTGTCAAGAACTTGGTATAAGTAAAAAATTGTTTTTTGAATCAATATCATCATTTAAAGGAGCATCAAAACGATTAGAGTTAATTAAAGAAAATAAACACACTAGTATTTATAAAGATTTCGCACATTCTCCTTCAAAATTAAAAGCAACCATTAAAAGTGTAAAGCAACAATTTCCAAATAGAAAACTTGTATCATGTATGGAATTACATACGTTTAGTAGTCTTAATAAAAAATTTCTAAAAGAGTATTCTAATTCGATGGATGATACTGATATAGGTATTGTTTATTTTAATAAGAAAACAATAAAAAATAAGAAACTAAATTTAATTTCTAAAAAAGAAGTCATAGATAGCTTCAAAAGAAAAGATTTAAAGGTTTTTAATGATTCTAATCTACTAAAAGATTTTCTTAATTCATTAAGTTGGAAACAAAAAAACTTATTAATGATGAGTTCTGGAAATTTTAATAATTTAGATTTAAATAAAATAATTTCGATATAATGTTTTTATCTCATTTAAAATCAAAAATATTTCTTATAATATTTTTATTGTTTTCTTTTAACTGTAAATCAAAAAATGACTCAATAAATTATATTGGAACAATTGTTCTTGAAAGTAATCAAATAATAAGTTTTAGTCTAAAAATCAAAGAAAAGAAGGGAATAGTTTCTGGATTATCTATAACTAATATTAATCAAAAAGATGAAACAATATCTAAAATAACTGGAGTATATTTTAAGAAAGAAAAAAAAATACAATTGATTGAAACTGAAATTATTTCTACAAAATCTGAAATGCCATTAAATAGCTTTTGTTATTTAAATATAAATATGAAGTTTAAAGGAATATTAAATCAAAGATTGGAAGGTACATTTACAGCAAAAAAAATAAATGGAGAAGAATGCGCAAAAGGAAAAATAATAATGTTTAAAAAAGAAAAAATAGAGAAAGTAAAAAAGAAAATAGAAAAAAAATATAATAAAAAAAATAAAACAATAATTCTCAGTTCTCGTGATAGCTTAACAATAAATACAAATAGTAAGGATATAATATTAAATATTTATGATCCCCACAAAGAAGATAAGGATAAAATAAATTTAACTTTTAATGGTGATACATTATTAAATAATTATGAAACTGTAAAAAAAATAAAAAAAATTAAACTTAATCTTATTAAAGGAACAAATATTATAAAGATATGTGCAATAAATTATGGAGATTTTCCTCCAAATACAAGTAGAATTATTTTAAAAGACAGAACAAAGAAATATGATATTATAACTCAACTTAATATTGATGAAGAAACATTGATTAAAATTATAAAAAAATAAAATATCAATTTAGAATAATTACTTTAGAATAAATCTCATCATCAATTTCAATTGATATTAAATACGATCCTTTACTATAACTTTCCATCAATATTTTATGATGTTGAATATTTTGATATTTATTATCATAATAAACTTTCTTTCCAAAAATATCTAAAATTCTAACTCTTATATTTTGCTGTTTTTCAAAATCAATAAAAATGATGTCAGATGTGGGGTTAGGATAAATACTTATCCCCTTATTAAATAATTTATTTGTCGATGAAACAGAAAAATTAAAACTAGTAGTATAAACATCTCCTAACTCAGAATTTATAGTTGCTGTAAAAATTAATGGAATACATGGATTTATAAAAACATTGTTAAAAGTTATAGAACTTGAATTACCAGATGTATATGAGTTCCCATCAGGAATAGTATTTGCAATAATAGAAATTCCTCCTGTCGCAAGATTAGAGATAGAAAATGTACCTAAAGCACCTTGCATTGAATCAACTGCTTGAACTATAATGTCAGATGGAGGCACAATTGAAGAAACAATAATATTAGTACTTAAACTAATTGCTCCTCCTCCTGCCATCATCAAAGCAGTTCCAATAGTATCTCCAATATTCATATTATTTATATCAAATGAGCCTGCATTTGATTGAAATAGTCCTGTTGACATATCAACTTCTCCTGAATCTTGACTTACAGTAATTGTTAAGTCAGTTAAGCTATCACACAAATTATTAGATAATGAAACATCTACTGTTGGTGAGAAAATTGTTGAAAATAAAATTGTTGCAGAATCAGTACATCCATTTGCATCTGAAACAATCATAACATATTCTCCTGAACTTAAAGGGTTAATTGTAAATAATGTACCCATATTATTTGCACTTGATGCGACTAAATTATAATTTGGATTATAAAAACTATAGTTATATGGGGGAGTTCCACCACTTGCTATTCCAGAAATAGTTCCTGTAGAGGATGTTAAACTTATCTGAATTGGCATAGCTTCCAAAACAAGAAATGTATCTAAAAGAGAACATAAATTAGAATCTATAATTTCTACCCAGTAAGTTCCTGCAGATAAATTATTTATATCCTCTGTAATTTCTCCATTACTCCAGATAAAAGAATATGGATTAACACCTCCGTTTGGAGTGATATCAATACTACCTGTTGAATCTCCACTACATAAGATAAAAGAAGTTGATGAACTATTGCTAATCTGATTAATTAATGAAAATATCTCAAAATCTATATTTGGAGAAATGCAACCATTAAAATCTGAAATTACCACACTATAAATTCCTGTAGATATATTTAATAAATCTTGTGAAGAAGCTCCATTACTCCAATTATATATATATGATGGTGTCCCTCCTAATGGAGTAATATCAATGCTTCCATTAAAAGAATTAGTACAAATAGAATCTGTAATGATTGTTAATGAACTATCTATTCCAATACTATTTATAATTTGAGAAACAGTAATTGTATCAATATCTTCGCAAAGACTTGAATCTGTTACACGAACTTGATAATCACCAGCATATAAACTATCTGGATTTACAGGAAAACCGTTCATATCAAACCAATATACATTATAAGGTGGGAAACCACCTGTAGGATTAACACTAGCAGTTCCATTATTATTACTACATATTGCTGCAGTAGATGTTGGATTAGCCTTCATTAAATCACATGGTGGTAAAACATAGATTGAAATAATTGTTGATTGATTTTCAATTGCTGGAGCAGGACAAAAATCATCTTGTACTCTAAGTACAAAAGTATATAAACTTGGCCTTGACTGTCCTGGACAATTATTGATTATGTGATTACATGAAGTAATCCATTCAAAATAACCTATTCCTGATCCTCCAGAGGTAACAAAAGGAGGATTTGCTCCAGTAGAAAGCTCTTGAAAAGTAGCACATGGTGGGTTTTGACATAAAGAAGGAGGATTGGTATTATAATTCAAAAACTGTCCTCCAGAAACATCAAAAAGTAAATCTTGTCTTGAACCATTAGGATAATAGTCATAATCATTAGCTTCAAATTCAAAAGAAACAGTATCTCCACAATGAACCATAGTATCCCATCTAAATGGTTCAGGACTATTTGCATAAAAAAATGGTGGCTGAACAATTGGTCTAACATTACAAAGTGTATCAGCTCCAACGTTCCCCATAGTTGTATCTCCTAAATTACAAGTAGGATGAACTAGAACAACTTGAACTTCTCTGAAAATTTCAGAAACCAATTGTCCACATCTATAAGATGATACATTTGTACATGTAACATAATTTCCTGTAAACTCTGCAGGATAAGTTGTTCTTCCAGTTTGAGTATTTAGTACTATTCCTGTAATAGGATTATCAAATGCATAAGGGTGAACTGAATTATCAAAAGGGATTGCTGTACTGTTAGGGTTTAGATAGTCATAAGATGTATTGTTAAGTGGTTGAGCCCAATTATAAACTATTGAATCTTGTTCTTCATCAAAAGCATTATGACTGTATGTAAATCCATTAGAGAATGCTAAAGGGTCATAACCATTTCTTGTCTCTAGTATTGTTCTTGGTTTTTCATAAAATTTTGGTGAAGAATCATAACAATTATTATTATTAGGATATATAGTACCTAATGAATCGGTATATGGATACATAACAGCGCGCAAAGTAAAACCATAGCTACCAGGGTTAGAAATATTATCTATTGCATTGTTACGACAACATGAATTCCATGTAAAATGCCATCCATCTGAGTTTGGAGTTCCTATCAAACGTATAGTATCCGACCTATAAATATGTTCCTCAACTGCTCCCGCATCATTGGTAGAGTATTGAATATTTTGACCATTACAAGAAAAAGGATCATTTGGTCCATTTATTGTATCACATGTCGGTGAAATATCAGTTGCTTCTATCCAGTTTAATGGGATTGACGACATATTAGGTATATTATGAGTTTGTAAATTCATAGAAGTAGCAATTGCAACTCCTTGACAATCTCTATAAACTTTTACCTCAAAAACATAAAAACCTGATTTATTACCTGACTTAATACATTTCCATGTAATTTCTCCACCCATTAAGTGGGTAGAATAACTATTAAATGAAAAAATAAAACATGAAATGATAAAAATTAAGAACTTTTTCATAAAAGAATTAAAACTAATTTGAATATATAAAATTACAAAAATTATTGTAATACTATCTTCTTAGTTATAACACCTTGATTAGTAATTATTTCAAGGAAATAAATTCCTTTAGCTCTATCAGACAAGTCATTAATATAACTATAATCACCAACATAGTTAAATAAATCTTCTGAGAATACAATATCACCTAAAATATCTACTATTCTAACTTTATAATCTAATTTATTATTAAGTGTGAAATTAATATTAACTTTTCCATCAGTAGGATTAGGATAGATTTTAATATCTGAAACTAAGTCTTCAATGAAATTTGGAGGTGTTAAATCAAGATCAAAATAGGCTGTATCTGCTGTACATATATCATCCGATACAATTACCCAATACAAGCCTGATGAGACTGCAGATATAGAAGAAGAAATAGCAAATGTATTCCATAAATATGAATAAGGAGGTTGACCACCTGAAGCTGTAACTTCTAGCATATTAGAACTATAATTTATAACTGCTGATATTGGTGGTACAACTGTGAGAATAGTAGTTATGATAGATTGACAACCTAAAGTAGAAACAACTGTATCTAGATAAACTCCTGTTGTATTGTACGTAGAGTTTGCTACTGTGTATGATTCTCCTTGACAAATAGTAACATTTTCAGTAATATCATTACCATAAATTATTGTAAGATTTAATTGAATTAATTTATCACATCCATCTACAGTTGTATCCATAAATGTAGCTACATTATTACTGGTAGTATATGTTACACCATCTATCCAAGTATATGAGTCACATGCTGTAATTGCATCTACTAAAGTTACGCTATTATTAATTGTTAAATAAAGTGTATGAATACTATCACATCCATTTATATTATTGTATGTATAAGAATAAATTCCAGAAGTTGTTAAAGTATCCCCATTCCATACATAACTATCACATGTTGTATCTGCGCTAGATCCTGTATTCGAATAATTTATTATTAAATTAAGAGTATGAACACTATCACATCCAAGAATATTAGTATATGTATTAGAATATGTTCCAGAT
>CEUK01069669.1_pt1 | contig 12571 bp, 10 predicted proteins | sample 356451 | NCBI WGS metagenome assembly CEUK01 (sample SAMEA2622843, study PRJEB7988) | marine metagenome | isolation source: saline water (ENVO:00002010), including
CTAAGCAGTGGGCCTCAGGTTCGAATCCTGAAGGGAGCGTATTAACATTAATAAATTATTAGTATTAATGGTTTTAAGAATTTGATTTAATGTTTATTGATTACTAACATAAAAAGATAAGGGATTATAAGTAATTATCACGATGTTTATAACAAAATCATTAAATAGTAACGAAAAAATAATTTCTTTTGGCAATTATGCGTTTCTATTAGGAGTTTTTTTATTACCAAGTGCTTTACCTATTAGTGGCTTGTTTTTCTTAATTTGTATATTAATCTCATATTTTAAAAATAAGAATATTTCTTTTAAAGATAAATTTAATTATCCTTTATTCATATCTATTGGTCTGATTCTTTTTAGTTGCTTCAATATTACATTAATTACAAAAACAGAATTACTAAGTTCATATGATACAAAATTAATATGGTTAAATTTATTTAATTGGATTCCAATGTTTTTTTTTTATTGGGGTTTTCAATTTTATCTAGCAGATTCATCACAAAGATTAATATTTTCAAAATATCTTTTAGCAGGAACATTCCCTGTAATATTAAGTTTCATTTTTCAAAAATACTTGGGCTGGTACGGGCCATTTGAAACATTTTATGGTTTGATTGTTTGGTTTCAAAAACCTATTTACGCTTCTGGTGGATTCAGTGGCCTTTTCAGCAATCCAAATTATGCTGGTATATGGCTAGCAATATCTTTTCCCTTTTCTTTATTCCTTTTAAAAAATACAAAAAATAATTTGAACAAAAAATTATTAGTTTTAATTTTCTGCATTTCTATACCAATAATGATTTATTTCACTTCATCTAGAAATGCTTTTTTAGGTATCTTAATTGCTTTTATTACACTTTTTGGATTTACAAAATTCGTATTTTCTATATTTCTGATTGTATTAACTTTTTTATTTAGTTTTTTAACATCTTTTTTAACAAATAATCAAATAATATTAAACAATTTTCTTAATCTAGAATTAGTAGACAAATTTTTGAATATTGATTATTTTTCTGCTCCAAGAATAGAGATCTGGCAATCAGCTTTATCAAGAATTAATGAAAGGCCATTGTTTGGATGGGGGCCTTCTACTTTTTCATATTTGCATCATGAAAAAAATTATCATTCTTTAATTTCTGAAAAAATTGTGGAAGCATATCACTCTCATAACATGATCATTGAATTAGCACATAATTTTGGTATCCCATTATCAATAATCCTTGCATCTTCAATTTCATTTTTAATATTAAAAGCATGGCATAAAATATTCATTAAAGTTAAAAAAGAAGATGAATCATTTCTTGATAAAGCATGGTTTTCAGCCTCTTTAATCGTAGTTTTTTCGCACCTTATTGATGTTACTTATTATGACGGAAAAATTAGTATTTTAATATGCATTTTATTTGCGGGCTTAAGATGTATTATTAATGAAAAATACAATAACGTGAAGTTTACTTATTTAAAGAAATCATAATTAATTTTTATATGGCAAAAAAGAAAAAAGCACTAATTACAGGCATTACTGGGCAAGATGGAAGCTATCTTGCAGAATTTCTAATTAAAAAAGATTACGAAGTTCACGGGATTAAGAGAAGATCAAGCAGTTTCAATACGACAAGAATTGACCACCTATATGAAGACCCACATAAAAACAATCCGAATCTTATTTTACATTATGGAGATTTGACGGACAGCTCAAATCTTATAAGAATCATAAAAAAAATTAACCCTGATGAGATTTATAATTTAGCTGCTCAAAGTCATGTTGCGGTGAGTTTTGAATCTCCTGAATATACTGCGAATTGCGATGCTTTAGGACCATTAAGAATACTTGATGCAATAAGGCTATTAAATCTTAATAAGACATGTAAAGTATATCAAGCCAGTACAAGTGAAATATTTGGTAACTCCTCAGAAATTCCTCAAAAAGAAACTACTCCCTTTTATCCAAGAAGTCCTTATGGTGTCGCAAAGCTTTATGCTTACTGGATAACTGTAAACTATAGAGAAGCTTATGGAATATTCGCCTGTAATGGTATTTTATTTAATCATGAATCTCCTAGAAGAGGAGAAACTTTTGTCACTAGAAAAATTACAAGAGGTCTATCTCGTATTCATTTAGGTTTAGATAAATATATATATTTAGGAAATTTAGATGCCAAAAGAGATTGGGGACATGCCAAAGATTATGTTGAAATGCAGTGGTTAATGCTTCAACAGGATGAACCCAATGATTATGTAATTTCAACTGGAAGGACAGAAAGTGTAAGAAGATTTGTCGAATTATGCGGAAGGCAACTTGGTTGGAATAAAGAGGAAAATCAACCTGCAATTATTTGGAAAGGTGAAGGGATCGAAGAATATGGAATAAGAGCTGACAATGGGGAAATAGTTATAAAAATTGATAAAAAATACTTTAGGCCAACTGAAGTAGATTATTTATTAGGAGACTCGACTAAAGCAAAAATAGAACTAGGATGGATTCCTAATTATTCATTAGATGATCTCATATCAGAAATGATTGAAAATGATAAAAAAGAGGCTGAAAAAGAGTTAGTACTAAAGAATAAAGGCTATAAGCAAAATGATCCTTTAGAGATAATTCCTGGAATAATGGAAAAAACTTAGTTCAGAAAATGAAATATGATTTAAATAAATATAACTCAATCTTTATAGCTGGAGCCTATGGAATGGTTGGGAATGCAATATTAAATTTATTGAATAAAAAATTTAAAAAAAGTAATGTATCACCCACAATATTTGCACCTACAAAAATTGAACTTAATTATTTAGATTCAAATTCAGTAAATAATTGGTTTAAATTAAATAAACCAGAAATTGTTATTATCTCCGCTGCAAAGGTAGGAGGAATAATTGCAAATAGCAGACACCCATCTTCCTTCTTACTTGAGAATCTTAAAATACAAAACAATTTAATTGAAGCATCATATAAGTATCAAGCTAAAAGACTTTTATTTCTCGGAAGTAGTTGTATTTATCCTAAATTTTCTAAACAACCTATAAAAGAGGAGTACCTTTTAAGCGGAAGTTTAGAAAAAACAAACGAAAGTTATGCAATAGCAAAGATTGCTGGCATTAAATTATGCGCCGCACTTAATAATGAATTTGGATTTGATGCTTTATGCCTAATGCCCACAAATTTATATGGTCCTGGAGATAATTATTCTCTTCAATCAAGCCATGTATTACCAGCATTGATAAGGAAATTTGATGAAGCAAAAGAAAATAATAATGATAAAGTCATTTGTTTTGGTAGTGGAGATCCATTAAGAGAATTCTTATATGTTGATGACCTTGCTGAAGCATGTCTTTATACTTTAGAAAATTGGGCACCTTCAAAAAATAATTTTCCTTTGGATCAAAATGGAAGAATTCTTTATTGGCTAAATGTAGGTTCAGATCAAGAAATATCTATCAAATCTTTAGCAGAGAAAATCGCAGAATTTATAAATTATAAAGGTAAAATTTTATGGGATAAAACAAAGCCAGATGGCACACCAAGGAAAAAACTTGATTGTTCTAAAATCAAAAGCCTTGGTTGGTACTCTAAAACTAATCTTGATGATGGTATTCAGAAAACCATTGAAAACTATCAAATGCTTAAATCAAAAGGTAAACTAAGAATAAAATGATTTAATTGATTTTTAAAATTAAAATTTTTTAATTTTAATTACTTTATGCCTAATTCAAATAATCAAAATTTAATAACAGGCGGGGCAGGCTTTATAGGGTCTAATTTAATCAACCATCTTATAAAAAAAGGTGAAAAAGTTATATGCATAGATAATTTTTTTAGTGGTAGAGAATTAAATATCTCGAAATGGTTAAACCATCCCAGATTTCAAATAATTAATCATGATATAACCATCCCTATAGAAATACATGCAGAAAAAATTTGGCATTTAGCTAGCCCTGCATCCCCATCTTTATTTTATAAATATCCTATAGAAACCTCAAAAACCAACTATCTAGGAACATTAAATATGCTCGAATTAGCAAGAAAAAATAATGCAAGAATTTTACTTGCTTCTTCAAGTTCAATATATGGTGAAGCAGAAGTTCATCCTCAGATTGAAAGCTATAAAGGTTTAGTAAATAGCTTTGGGAATAGGAGTTGTTATGAAGAAGGAAAAAGAATAGCAGAATCTCTATTTTTTGATTATCAGAAAATTCATAACTGCGATATTAGAATAGCCAGGATATTTAATACTTACGGTCCAAATATGAATCCCAAAGATGGGAGAGTAATTAGCAACTTTATAGTACAAGCAATAAAAAATGAACCTATTACTGTATTTGGGACTGGCCAACAAACTAGATCATTTTGTTTCGTAGATGACTTGATACAAGGTCTTATATCATTAATGAATTCTAATTATAAAAAACCAATAAATTTAGGAAATGAGCATGAGTTAAAAGTTATCAAACTTGCAAAATTAATTTCTTTAAAAGTAAAATCCAATTCAAAAATAATAAATTTAAACTTACCCGCTGATGATCCTATTAAGAGAAGACCATCAATTACACTTGCACAAAAAAAGTTAAATTGGCAACCTAATATAGATTTAGAGGAAGGATTAAATAAGACAATATATTACTTTAAAAAAGAATTAAATAATTAATAATATATCTTTTTAATTAATTAAATTATCTATTTAAAGAGATTTTATGTAAATTTACCATTACCAAGCTTCCATACATTAAATCCATAACTCTTTGCTTTCTTTACATCAATGACATTTCTTGTATCAAATATCCAACAAGGGGGACGCATTAAATCATAAATTGCTTCTAGATTTAAATCATAAAATTCTTCCCAATCAGTCAAAATAATTATGGCATCAGTATTTACAACAGCTTCCAAAACAGAACTATGAGTTTCGAGAAGTTTACTATTCTCAAATTCATTACCATCATTAAATCCTTCTATATTTAGATCTTTTACTATCTGATTTGCAGCAACCTTTGGATCATAAATTGAAAGATAACAACCCTCCTCAAGTAAATTTTTGCAGATATTAATCGCAGGTGATTCTCTAGTATCATTAGTATTTGATTTAAAAGCAAATCCCAATATAGTTAATTTTTTTCCTGATATAGTTCCGTAAAGTTTCTTTACAATCGTTGAAATTATTCTTTTTTGTTGCCATTCATTTAATGAAATTACTTGTTCCCAATAAGAAGCAACTTCATAAAGTCCATAATGATTACATATATAAATAAGATTTGAAATATCTTTTTTAAAGCAACTTCCTCCAAAGCCAGGTCCAGATTTAAGAAAATCTTTCCCTATCCTAGAATCCATACCTACGGCTTTAGCAACATCATTTATATTTGCTTCAGTATTTTCACAAAGTGCGGAAACTGAGTTAATAGAACTAATCCTTTGAGCTAAAAAGGCATTTGCAATTAATTTTGATAATTCTGAACTCCATATATCCGTAGTTAATATTTGATCTTTTTTTATCCAATTAAGATAAATATTCATCAAAGAACGAATTGCCTCATTATCATCACCTCCAATTAAAATTCTATCTGGATTAATAAGGTCTCTAATTGCTGTTCCTTCAGCCAAGAATTCAGGGTTAGATAATATTGAGAAACTTTTTACATCTTTGGTATTATATTTTCCCTTATTAGTATAGGCATCAAGTATTGACTTAATTGTTAAAGCAGTTTTAACTGGCAAAGTACTTTTCTCTACAACTATAGTATGCCCTTTAGCATAATTAGCGATTTGTCTTGAGCATGCCTCTATCCACTTAAGATCACTAGCTTGACCCGCCCCCAAGCCTCTTTTTTTTGTTGGAGTATTTACTGAAATAAAAATCATATCTGCATTAGATATTTCTTGTTTAACATCACATGAAAAATAAAGATTTTTATCTCTACATCTTTCAATTATTTCACTCAGACCTGGTTCATAGATTGGCAATTTATTTAAATTCTTACAATTCCATGCTTGAATTCTTTCAGGATTTGTATCAACTACATGAAATTGAATATTTGGACACTTATCTGCCATTACAGCCATACTAGGTCCACCAACATAACCAGCCCCAATACAACAAATTCTTTTAACTTCGACTTTCATAATATATATCTCTTAAGTTTTTTCTAATAATAACATCATTAGTTTAATGAAATAAATAAACTAATTTCTCGCCATATTAATTTTAAAATTTAGTTAAAAATATTATTTTAATTATTAATTTATTAGAAATTACTAATTATTTGATTAGCAATTTTCTTTGTATTAAAAAATTTATCAGCAATCAATTTGCTTTTTTTTCTATATTTTTCTAAATATAATTTTTCTTGGGAAAGTTTATAAATCATTTCTGATATGTAAATTGGATCGTAATTATCAGTCGCTAAACCTATTCTATTTTTATTAACAAAATCTATTAGATCATTTCCAGAATTAACTAGCGCGAAAACATTCAATCCTCCATGCAAGTAAGAAATAAGTTTACCTGGAATATTATGTGTTTTATGCATTTCATCAAGACTTACAATTCCACAAAAACATTTCTTATATAAACTTAGTATTTGTGAATTTGGTATTTGATCAAGAAACAAAATATTAGAAAGCGATTTTTGCTTAGTTAGTCTCTTCATTTCTTCAAATTGAGTACCTCTTCCAATAAAAAGAAATCCTATTTCATTTTTATCCTTTAAAATTTCTGCAACCTCAATAAAAATCTTAAACCCCTGAGCTAATCCGATATTACCAGCATGTATAAAAATTTTTCTTTTGTTTAAATTAGGCTGAGAAAAATCAATTTCAAGTATTTGATTTTGTATATTTGGTGTATACCAATTATTTAAAACTTCAGTATTTATTTTCTTAAATAATATATTCTTTGGTATAAATTTTTTGTTATTTTTTGACTGGACACCAATAATGTCTGAAAAAAAACATTGCAAAAGAAAAAAGATTTTTAATATAAGGTATACAAAATTATTTTTAATTATTTTTAAATCCTTAGCCCATCTTGGAAATATATCTCTAAGAATTAAATAACATTTACATCTATTAATTATTTTTAAATAAATTATAAGCGGGGTAAAAAATATAGAAGGTGACCACCAAATTATTCCTTGATTCGATCTGAAATTGATTCTATTTATTAATATTGTAAAAATAATTTTAATTGGCATAAGAAACTCATTTAAGGCTCTTATAAAAAGATTATTATGATTCACGTTACCACTCTTAAATCGACTTACTCTAATATTCTTTGATTCATCAATTACAAAACTTTTTTTTAACGAGTTATCTTGAGTAATCACATTAATAAAGTGACCTTGACTAGCCAACTCATTTACTAAATTACTAATTTGCACTGCCGTAGATGAATTATTTGGAGGGTAATAAACACTTATTACAATAAGATTCATAAAACTTTCAAAATTCCTTCCAAACATCTCTCTTAATATAATCGGTATAACTCGCAATTATTCTTACTATTTTCTTTGAGACATTATCAATATTATAATCACTTACTAAATTTAAATCCCTAATTGCCCCTCTTTTTTGATTTTTCAATATGCTTAAAGAGCTTAATAATCTATCTTTATTTAAACCAACCATTATTACTGAAGCCTCTTCACTTGCCTCAGGTCTTTCATGCGTCTCTCGAAGGTTTATAGCAGGAAAATTTAAAATTGAAGACTCCTCAGATATGGTTCCACTATCTGAAATAACACAGAATGAATTTATTTGTAATTTTACATAATCTAAAAAACCAAAGGGTTTCATAAAAGAAATCAATTTGTTTGAGGTTAAATCAATATTTATTTTTTCTAGATTTTTTCTTGTTCTTGGGTGTGTTGAAACAATTACTGGGAGTTTATAAATATCAGATATTGACTTTATAATATCCACAATTTTTATTAACTTTTCCTTAGAGTCAACATTCTCTTCTCTATGGGCACTAACTATAAAATATTTATTAATTTCCAAACCAATTTGCTTTAATATGGTAGAAGAATTTATTTTATTGCTATAAAAATCAAGCACCTCTTTCATAGGACTACCTATTTTAATTATTCGGTCAGGTTGAAAACCTTCATTAATTAAGTAATTTTTAGCAATCTCAGAATAAGGCAAATTAATATCTGCTGTATGATCAACAATTTTTCTAAGTACTTCTTCTGGTACTCTCTGATCAAAACATCTATTTCCAGCTTCCATATGAAAAATGGGAACCTTTCTTCTCTTTGCAGCTATTGCAGACATACAACTATTTGTATCACCCAAAATTAAAATTGCATCAGGCTTTTCTTTCATTATGATTTGATCAGTCTTTATTATTACATTTCCAATAGTTCCCGCAGGCGAATCTACAGCTGAATCAAGAAAAATATCTGGTTTTCTTAAATCAAGCTGACAAAACATTATTTCATTTAATTCGTAGTCATAGTTCTGCCCAGTATGTACAATTTTATGATCAAAAAACTTATCCATTTCAGAAATAACCCTTGAAAGTTTAATAATCTCTGGACGAGTCCCAAGTATTGTTAAAACTTTAAGTTTATTCATTTAATGCATCCTTCACTAAATCTAATTTTAATAGAATTTCCTTTATTTCTCCAATATTTAATCTATATGTATTATGTGAATTATATTCATCCTGTGGATTTGAAGACTGCTCTCCCTCAATAAAATATTTGTCATAATTTATATCCCTATCATCAGGAGGAACCTTATAAAATCCATCTTTATCAATAGCTCTTGCCATTTCTTCTCTAGATAATAATGATTCATATAATTTTTCCCCATGCCTAGTTCCTATTATTTTATCTGGTTGTTTATATTCAAAAATTTCTTTAATTGCTATTACAAGATCTTTTAAAATACAAGCGGGAGCTTTTTGTACAAAAATATCTCCTTTTGATGAATTTTTAAAAGCATATACGACTAAATCAACAGCATCACTTAATGACATCATAAATCTTGACATATAGGGATTTGTAATTGTAATAGGCTTATTATTTTTTATTTGATCTATGAATAAAGGTATAACAGATCCTCTTGATCCCATGACATTTCCGTATCTTGTAGAGCAAAATATTGTGGAAGAATTCTTATGAAGTAGAGATTTTGATAGCATAATTTTTTCCATCATTGCTTTAGAAATCCCCATGCTGTTAATAGGATATACAGCTTTATCAGTACTTAAAAGTACTACTTTTTTTATATTTTTCGTTATAGAAGCTCTTAACAAGTTTTCAGTTCCTAATATATTAGTCTTAACAGCTTCTATAGGATGGAATTCACAAGAGGGTACCTGTTTTAAAGCTGCTGCATGAAAAATATAGTCAACAGAATCACAAGCGTCTAAAACGCTTTCATAATCTCTAATGTCACCAATAAAAAAAGAAATCCTAGTATCTGAAAACTTTTGACGCATTTCATCTTGTTTTTTCTCATCTCTACTGAATATTTTTATTTCTTTAATACCATAATTAATGAAATGATCACATACTGTTTTTCCAAAAGAGCCAGTACCACCTGTTATTAAAATTTTCTTATCACTGAATAAATTATAATTTTCCTTATTCATAGAGCCTTTTATAAGTTTAAATGTATTTCTAATCTTTATGCATTATAGATTAAAACTTTATATTAAATTCCTTTTAATATACAAATCTATTTATTCTCAATTATGGGTAATATTTTTTTATACATATCATTGGTATCATAGGGATCAAAAACCAAAAAAGGTTGGCAAACATCGTATACAAAATCTAAATCTGAAGCAATAATTTTTACATTATTAAATCTAGCCTCTATCAAAGGTAATCCATAGGATTCACTTAAAGATGGAAAAATCAAATAATCGATATAAGAATATAATTTCAAAGTGTCTTTTAAAGTTAATTCATTTAAATAAATAATATTAGAAAAATTATAAATTTCTTGCTCAAATTTATAATTATTTTTAATTGTTAAGATCAACTTATGATTTTTCACTTGTTTTGTATTTAACTTTGAAAAAGTTTTAATTAATCTTTCATGATTCTTATGTTCATAATTCCCAGCTGGATAAAAGAATAGGATATTATTTTTTTTTAAAAATGCAATTCTAGATACTTGAAAATTATTTTTTATATTTGCTTTAAGCTTTAAGGAATTCATTAAATTAAAATCATAACTACCCCATATTTTTTCCTGCATTACTATCTTATTTATAAATAAATTTGATATGCATTTATACATAGTTTTAGTTTGCACTATTATTATATCTTTTTTATTTAAAAGTAATTTGAATAAAAATTTATTTATAATAATATAAATTAATATTTTTAAATTTTTTATTGAAATTTTATATTTATATCCTCCAGAGTCGATTAATAATTTATTTTGAAAAAAAATGTATATCGTTGGTTGAAAAAATCTTAATAAAGGAGGCCTTCCATTTAAATGCACTTCTACAATTTTATTTGAATTTCTATCAAGAAAAAAATTTTTATAACCATAAAGAAATCTTATAAAAGATAATTTTAAACTTCCTAAAATATTATTCTTTAAGAAAAATATCTTAGCTTTTTTAAATATTAAAGAATTATTTCTTACCCTCCAATCAAGAATTAGTATATTTTCTTTTTTATCAAGATATTTATGCAATAAATATAAATATGTTAAACCTCCTCCGCTATGTAAGCTAACTGCATTAAAAATATGGCTATACATTATTTAATTCATATAAAAGTAATTTCATTTTTATAAAGATCCATAATATATTTTTAAATAATTAATATCATTATTTTTTAAAAATAGCTTAAATTAGTGATTTTTATAACAATTTTATATTTTAATTGAAATAAATTTTATTAAGAAAGGTTTTTTTCAGTAAGGTTTTATAATGACTTATCCTATAAGAAATATATTACTTTAATAAAATTTCTTATATTATTTAATTTAAATGGGTAGAAAAATTAAAAATAATAATATTACTACAACATTATGGGGTGGATTAGGGAACCAACTATTTATTTATGCAGCTTGTAGAAGGCTTTCTATAAAATCAGGATTAGAGCTTATAATTGATGACAAATCAGGTTTTAGTAAAGATAAAAAATATAGAAGATCTAATCAATTAAATAATTTCCTAATCCCATTTTACAATGAAAGAAAACATCTAAACAAAATAAAAAAATTCTCTTCCTTTGATAGGAGAATCAAAAAATATATTAATAATTTCATACCTTTAAACTATAAAACATATATCTCTCAAAAAAGTCCTGATTTTGATAGTAGGATTTTAACTCTTAGACCTAAAAGGAATTTAAGAATTGAAGGATATTGGCAAAGCGAAAATTATTTTCTTGACATAGAAAATATTATCAGGCATGATCTCAGATTTAATAATGAATTAAATGATAAAAATATTTATAATGAAAAATTAATAAGAAATGAAAATTCTATTGCTTTGCATATAAGGGAACCTAACAAAAATCTCCAAAATTCAGAACTAAGAGATCTTAAAGATTACTACATCAAGTCAATAGAAATAATAAATAAAAAAATAGAAAATCCTTATTTCTTTATATTTGGTGAATTCAAAAATATAGAATATTTAATTCAATATTTAAAAAAATATAGATTCAAGGTATTTTGTGATAATACAGAAATAGAAGATTTATATCTTATGAAATTATGTAGACACTTTATTATCTCAGATAGCACTTTTAGCTGGTGGGGGGCATGGTTATCGACAAATAAAAATAAAATCATTATTGCTCCAGGATATACTGATTATAATCTCGAAAGATGTTGGGGATTCGAAGGCTTAATTCCAAAAAATTGGTTGGTTATTTAAATAATGTCAATTAAGGTTTCAATAATTTTATCTGTATTTAATAGTTCATTTTGGATAGATAAAGCTATTCAAAATTTACTTGAACAAGATTTCGAAGATTGTGAAATTATAATTGTAAATGATGGAAGTATCGATGATACTGAGAATAAAATTCTAAAATATATCAATTTTAATCCTAAAATTAATTATCTTTTTAAAGAGCATAGCGGTTTAACAGATTCTTTAAACTTTGCTTTAGCAAAAGCAAATGGAAAATGGATAGCTAGGATTGATGTAGATGATTTTTCAGTTAAAGATCGATTATCTAAGCAGTTAGAGCATGCAGAGAGAAAAGATAATTTGGTTTTGATAGGCTCAAATTTCACATTAAGAAAAAAAGATTCTATTATTTACAGATCCAAGCTTCCTGATAATAACAAAAAGCTTCTTTATAGACTTAGAAATATGAAAGGATTTTTTCCTCACTCATCAGCATTTTTTAAAAAAGAAAAAGCACTATCGGTAGGTGGATACAGAAAAGCATTTAGAAAATCTCAAGACCATGATCTATGGTTAAGACTATCAGAGATTGGAGATATAGGATGCCATCAAGAAGAATTAGTTGAGATAAATGAACATGAAAAAAGAATTTCTAATTCTAAGCAAGGATGGAATCAAAATGTTTATGCTCTTACTGCATCAAGTGCTTATTATTTAAGGCAAAGAGGTGTAAAAATCTT
>CEUK01006840.1_pt1 | contig 12560 bp, 12 predicted proteins | sample 356451 | NCBI WGS metagenome assembly CEUK01 (sample SAMEA2622843, study PRJEB7988) | marine metagenome | isolation source: saline water (ENVO:00002010), including
TTGGTTGATGGTGTTGTTGTTGGTTGGTTTGATTGGTGCGGGCAATACGGGTCTCGTTGATCCTGCTGAGAATAACGAATTGCACCAAGAAGAGGTTGTGGTGTACAGTCATGGGGCGAATCACTGGGATATGAATATTCAAATTGACGAGGTGTGTTATTACTACTGTTACATCGACATTCATTCGATTCAGATTTTGGTTGATGGGGTAGTCGTGGTTGATCAAGATGGGGGGCCGGTACCGTTCATCAGCCTAAACTCAATGTCAGATGGGAGAGTCCAGGGTTGGCGTTATACCCTCGAGAGCAGTAATTTTAGCACGGTTGAATTGAAAATTGAATTGGGTTTCTATGGATACTATTATTCAACTACCAGTGACTTTTGGATTCTCAACATTGGATTGGAGAACGATGATCTCGGAATTTCAAGAGTTGTCGAAATGGATGTTCGTGGTCCTGTAACGTGGAATTTTAACAACCAGAACAATGAACATACAATATTGTGGTCTGGTGGTGCGCAAGAAATCGACTCTGATCAAGATGGATTTACTGACGCTGGAGCCACTTATTCGGGCACCTGCTCGGGTCTTTCTTCGTCTCCTTGTGATTTTAACCTGCTTGGTGATGATCAATTCCCTGACAACCCCACGCAACAAACCGACAGGGATGGAGATGGATATGGGGACAACCCCAACGGATCGATGGCTGATCAGTTTCCAGATAACTCTCAGCAATGGAATGATCTAGATGGAGATGGGGTTGGAGACAATTACATTGCAAGTAATTCGGGTGATTCGTGTCCAAATACCTGGGGGAATTCCACGCGAGACCGTCTCGGATGTTTGGACATCGATGGCGATGGGTGGTCTGATTTGAGGGATGATTGTCCAGATGTTTGGGGCAATTCTACCTTTGACCGGCGGGGGTGTCCTGACAGTGATGGTGATGATTATTCGGATGAGGTGGATGAGTTTCCCAATGACCCCACTGAAATCAGAGATCGAGATGGTGATGGTGTTGGTGATAATGCTGATTATTTCCCGAATAATCTGTTAGAGTGGATGGACTCAGATGGGGATGGACGCGGAGATAATTCTGACTGGGATATTTACGATCGTTATGAATGGGAGGATTCGGATGGAGATGGTGTTGGAAACAATGCCGACGTGTTTCCAGAGGATCCGAGAAGAAGCCAGGAAGGGGATATGTTGGAACCCGGTAAGCAATTCTTCTTGGTTGTCGTTGTATTGTTCTCAGCGATACTGATTCTTTATCCGAAGGAGATTGAAGAACACGATGATGCGGATTTGGATTGAGCAAATGCGGGAATCATTGATGTTCAATGATGACCTGAGGATATCATGCGTGGAACCGTTCTGGTGGTTTCAATCCTGGTTCTTGTACCTGTAACCGGGGCGTGGCAACTACCCGAACACCCACCGGTTGATTCGGAATGGATCGTCGCCGATGAAGATGGTTGGAGCCATGCAGAATGGGTACAACTTCGAAATGGTGGTTTGGAGCCATTGCGACAAATTTCGCAAACAGAGGTGCTTGTGTGGGGGGATCACGGTGACTACCAGATGGAGATTGAACCGGTGTTACGTGGACCGGTTGGAGATGCTTACCTGGTTGTCCTAGAGCCGCGGCTTCCTTCTTCCGCCCAACATGAAATTCTCTCCATGTTTGATTTCAAAAAATTGAATTTTGCGGGTGATGGTAGTACATTGCCAACTTCGTTTGAAGTGTCCGGAATCGAAGCAAGTGTGTTTGATTCCATACCGGGTATCTGGTGGGTTGAGCCTTTGCTGGAAACCAAAGCGAGAAATGCTGTATCATCCAGTATTATGGAACACAATTCCATGGAAGCTCACCCAATGTGGGACTTGGGTTTGAATGGTACTGGAGTAATTGTCGGTTTGGCCGATTCAGGGATTGAATTGGACCACGGTTGTTTCCGCCATAATGAAACCTCGATTGGTGAGATTGGAATGGGCCATCGAAAAGTGGTGTTGGTCAATACGACGATTGATGATGGGGATCATCCCGGGCATTCCGACTATCGACATGGGACCCATATTGCAGGTTCGGTGGGATGTGATTTGTGGCATGGGAATTTGACAATGGGGACCAGTCCGTCGCATGGGGCTCGTATTTTGTTCCAAGATATTGTCAATGAATCAGGGTGGTCCGAGCCGAGTGTGGATTGGTTGCTAGCAGAAGCGTTGGCAAATGGCGCCGTCATTCACTCTGACAGTTGGGGTGACGATACGGAAGCGTACACTTTGCGAAGCGCTGAATTTGACTTATGGCATCGGGAAGTTCCGTGGTCATTGGCATTCATCGCACCCGGCAACAACCCCTCTAAATTCTACGAACCTGCCAATGCGCGAAATGTCGTTTCTGTTGGTGGCTCTTGGACTGAAAACAACTCCAACCTCTACTCGGCTTCTTCCCATGGACCAACCGAAGAAGGGTTGCGAGGGAATTTCATTGTCGCCCCCGCCATGGGAATCTCATCGGCAGCAGCGGATGGAAATCTATCTTCATACAACGACGATATGCGGTCAAGTACGGGCACGAGCATGTCTACTCCTTTGGGGGCATCGATCACTGCAGTGATTCAACAAATGGTGCAAGATGGTTGGTTTACCGACGACGGTGGATTTGTGCCCTCGGGTGCGATGTTACGCGCGTTGCTCGCAATGTCGGCGGAGTCTATGGAAGGGGGTCAGCAGGGTTCTGAAACCGTGGGGCCCGCGCCTGATCCTTTGCAAGGATGGGGTCGGCCAAATCTGAGCAATTTATTGGGAGACAATCTGTGGGTTCACGATGCTTACAGAATGGAAGAAAGCAACCGCACGACATTGATTCAACAATGGTTGGATAGCAATGGCTCCCGCCCCCTCGAGCAGGTCATTGGGGCTGTTTGGGATGGTACGGGAGCTCAAGGGCCGTTTCTCAAGCAAGGTGATGTTGCAATCTGGAACCTAACATTGGAGGAGGGTTCAGATGTGGATGTCTTCCTTTCATTCAACCAACGTCCATTCGGTGCGGTTTCGGATGATTTGGATGTATTCGTTGTTCTCCCTGACGGAACGGAATTCGGGGCAAATGAGAGTTTGGAAGGAACTGAGAGAGTTTCGATTCCGGCTCAAAATTTGAGTGCCCATGAGTATGTGACGGTTGAAGTCCGGGCCACGACAGTTGGGATTGGTAACCTGACTGGAGTCCTTGGAAGTGATGGGGATCAGCTGGGCTTTGCTCTGACTGTGCGTGGTGTGGAAGGATTGGTTGTTGAGGCTGTGCCCGAGGTGGAGGTCGGTCCATCGCTTTCAGAGCTGTGCTTGGATAGTCACTCGGGTCTTGCAATGCACATCCACCCGGTTCTAGACATTGTGATTCGAGGTGAGCAGGTTTTGATTCCTGCAAACATGGGCATCGATACGTCGGCATGTCCTGGGAAGATGCACTTATTGCATACCCACGATGCTAGTGGAAGGCTCCACATTGAAACCTACGAACCCATGGTGGTCAATCTGACGCTATTTTTTGGTGTATGGAATATCTCTGAAGTGGGGGGCGAACAATTGTTGCCATTGTTCTTGGATCCAAACAATACTTCAGTTTCTGTGAATGGGGTGATGCAGAATGTTGCTTGGCAAGACATTGAGTTGAATGACCGCGACCAAATTCTAGTCCAGTTTGATGATTCGCAAACCAACGATGGAGGGGGTGAGGGAGAGACTACGACGCCTTGTGATGACATCGATGGGGATGGTGTGTGTGATGACATTGACAATTGTCTGACTGAATCTAACCCAAATCAAGACGATATGGATGAAGATGGGTTTGGAGATGATTGTGATTCGGACATCGATGGAGATGGTGTCGACAATTTGTATGATGGTTCGCCCTTTGACCCAGAGAAGTCTGGTTGGGGTGTGGATGTACCACTTGAGGAAGAGGAGGGGGGGAATATCTTCTCCGTATTTCTGGCGTTGGCAGTGATCGGTATTTTTTGCACATGGGCCGTTAGGTCTCGTGGTATGAGGCGGCAATAGGGCATCAATGATTTAGGCTGAATTTGCTCAAAATATGGATTATTTCGTGAGTCGGAAGAAGGTGAACCTTCAAACCTAGGACTCGCGTGCGCGAGAGTGGCGCAGACCGCGTCAGGTGACAAAAATGGCAGATAGACTATACCTCGGAATTGATTTGGGAACATACCAATCTACAATTTCAGCAAGCAATGGGCAAGGTGGAACAGTTGAGACGATCGTGGGTAAGCCCAAGGATCCAATCGCACGAAATTTCCTCAAGAGAGATACACTGTTCGGTGCTGATGCATTGAAAAACAAACTCGCTTGCAACCTTTACCGTCCGCTCGCTGCTGGTGTCGCGCAGGATGATGAGAACAATTTGGCTGCGGCCAAAGCTTTCGTCACTCACCTGGTCGAAAGTGTAGACCCTGAAGAATTCGATGAGGTCTACGGTGTCATCTGCTCGCCAAGTCACATCTCATTCGTCGATAAGAGCAATCTTGTCTCGATTCTGCGTGGTCAAGTCAATGCGATTATGGTCGTCTCTGAGCCGTTCGCTGTTGCCTACGGCCTTGGCGAAATTGGAGGTAGCATCGTGGTCGACATCGGAGCAGGAACCACAGACGTTTGTCGAATGTATGGAACCTTCCCCAGTGATGATGATGAAGTCACCTTCCACGAGGCAGGAGATTGGATCGATGAAGAGTTGCAGACTCTCATCGAGAAGAAGTATACCGGAGCACAATTGACCAAGGATATGGTTCGAGGGTGGAAGGAAGCCGGTTCGTATGTCGGTGATGACCGTGAGATGATGGTTGAACTCAGTGTGGATGGAAAGAAGCAAGTTGTCGATGTGGGTGACTTGGTTGGCATTGCATGCGCAGGTGTTGTAACACCAATCGTCAATGCAATTAAGGGAATTGTTGCAGGTGCAGACCCTGAGTATCAATCAATCATGCGCAATAACATCATCCTAGCGGGTGGCGGTTCACTCATTGACGGTCTGGCCGATGCAGTTGCTGAAGGTTTGGCAGACATCGGTGATGTCAGTGTTTGGTGTGCAGAAGAACCTGTCACAAAGGTTGCTGAAGGTGCACTTGCATTGGCTGGCGACATGCCCGACGATCAGTTCACTGCAATCAATTGAGATTGAGACCCATGAATTGGGCCCTTTCCGCGTTTATGCGGGGCGTTGTTGATTCAGTTCGCTGGTGGCATGTCCTGATTCTCGGTATCGCCTTGGTGTCTATTCTCGTAGATTATATCCTACGTCTGAATTAGATTTTTCAATTGATTCTTGCCGGGTTCGTCTTTATCAGTAGAATGGAGGCGATGAGACCATGGATCGAGGGGGTACTGGGGGGCGAGCCCCATCAAAACCTGATGTAGTTGTTTTATCTGATCTGGGGGGCGGTGGTGCGCAACCTGAGGTGGTTGTAGACCCTTCTATCCGAAATGCTGCGAAGGGGGGTGGCTCGCGTAATGACGGGCGTACCTACTGGGTTTTGTTTCACATTTGTTGTTGGATTCTATTGGTTGTGAGTTTGAAAATGGATTGGCCTGAATGGTGTATGGGTGTATTGATATTTGCAATTATGATTTGGTTCCCTTTGAAAAGGCCGGGTTCGTCTTTATCAGTAGAACAAACCCGGTAGATTCTGATGGATGATCCAGGAGTCGGTTCTAAGCCAGCCTCTGTGGTTGTAGGAAAAGTGGGTCTTCCCAATCCGTACAGTGGTATAGGTCAAGAAATTGAATCACCCCACAAACCGATTCTAAGTGATGTTGAAATTAATCACTCACAGGTTGGTCGATTGAAAGTGGCAATTGGCGTTTTCCTATTCTCAATGCTCATGAATTGGGGGTATCACTTCTGGAGTGGTTGGTATTTCCAGATGTGGATTGAGAATGGTGGGGGGGTATCGAGCGATTCTTCCCTGCTTTATTGGATTACAGATTCTGCTTTGACCTATGATGGAGGGTCTGGTTTCTTAGAGATAATGTCAATTTTCGGAAGAGTTTCTTTCTGGGGTGATTTGGCTGGGTTGACGGGTTTGATTTTCATCGTGATTTTGATGCGGGAGTTGATGCCTCTTGTGTTTACTGGGATGTTTGTCTATTGTTGGGTGAAGAGGAATCAGAGTCCAGATCTATTCGAAAAAATTGCCGCGTTCAATGGTGTTTACTTTGGGGTTTTGGCTGTTTTTTTGATTTACATTATCAGCAGTAATTTCTGGGGGTTAGATAATCCTGCTTTGAGTATTTGGGACACAGTTGGTTTTTGGTTGGCTGGAGTGGCTGGTATGGTTGTTCATCCAAGGGTGATTCCGATGCCTGCTTGGGTTGAGTCATCACGAGATTCACTACCAACACAGTCGGTTGAGAACGTTTATCCAAATGATTTCGCCGTGGTTGAAAGCACTTCAAACTCATCACTCATACTGTATTATCTCCCGAATGGAGTGTTTTGGCTTTCGTTGTTATCGTTGTGGAACGGTGGTGATGATGATATCATGTTCTGGGGTGTAGTCATCCCAATTGCTGGGTTCCTCGTTAGTATTGCAGTTCATCGTTGGGAGGTCGTCAAAGGATTTGTATTAAACATCGGATTTTCGATGGTTGTTGCTCTCGTTTTCTGGGTCGTATTCTCTGCTGATGCTGTTGAAGATTTATTCTTTGATATTGGGATTCTGTTCTTATTTTTCATAATATTAGCCTCTGCAATATTACCGATTCGCTTACTTTACACAAACAAGCATGTCCGAGCATTGGGTTCTGTTTATGCAATGCCGATATGCATGTTCATTATCATGTTCGGGATTATCCTGGCGGTTTGGTAGAATTTTCTTTGGAATGGTGGGGTGAAAAAAATCAAGTGTATCGTATGTGGAAGTGAAAAGCTAGAGGCAGATACTGTCATTATGCAGGGTAAGTGGAGTAGGTTATTCAACTACTCAAACAAACAATTCACAGCTGTCAGTTGTTTGGAGTGTGGGCACACGATGTTGTTCAAAAAAGAGGTTAAATTCAGTGCGCTTGAAGCACTAATGGGGTGAATGAATGAATACCCCCAAACCAACAGCACCCCAATCTACTGTTGTCGGAATTCCTGTTCCTCCACCGAACGAAGAGGAATTGAATCTGGAACCACCAAGAGAATACGCCAAGAATGAGCTCCCAGAGTGGATTAAGCCGAATCCGGAACCTGATGCTGCTACTAAAGTGAGCTTTGAGGTGATGGATATTATGTTCTTTCTCTTCTGTTTAAATTTGCTGCTTGGTGTGCTCGTTTGGCTGTTCTGAATGCAGTCACTAATACATTCATTGATAACTGCAGCCTCATTTTTCATGGTATGCGGTTGAGGTTGGTGGGCATTGTTGCCTTGCTCTTACTCATGGGTCCTGCCAAGGCAGTTTCCAATTCGCAGATGGTTCAAGATGATGAGTCAGAGGATGTGATCATCACGGTCGATAGTACAAACCTACGGTTTTCTCCCGATTCGGTTACGGTGAGTGAAGGGGAGACTGTGCGCTTTTTCTGGAGTGGTCAATTGTTGCCGCATAATGCGGTGGAAGCCAATGGTCTGTTTGACTCAGGGGATCCGGAGCGGGATGTGGATTATTCGTTCACTTTTGAGGTGGGGATGAATGGGACTTATGATTTCGAATGTGAGCCCCATGCTGATTTCGGGATGGTAGGACAAATTGTTGTTGAACCTGTACAAGTCGAAGATCTGAATCAGAGCAATGGTACTGACGATTCTAATCTCACTGAAATGAAAGATGAATCATTGACCTTTGTATCCATTATTGGCACGGTTTGGGTTCTGGCTTTAGCCGCGTATACACGTCAGGTCGGTGGACCCCATAGGGGTCCGAGAAGCGGGTTTTGACCCCTTCTCCAATGTGAAGGTTCAAGAATGGAACAGTAGCGATAGGGTCTGATTGACCATGTCGACCTCTTCTATGGATGGGACAGAGAGTGTAGACCGCGCGGCCTTGGCAGGGATGTTGAAAGGTTACGATGCGGACCAATTGGTGGAAGAAGTGCTCTCTGCCTGGGATGAACTTTCAACGAAAAATGGAGAAATAGCCTCCGTAAAACAACGAAATCGTGTATTGGAACTCGATTTGGCCGAACGAGAAGACATGGGGGCACCAGAAAAGGCGCGCCTAAGTCGACTCGATGAAGAGGTTCGAGACAAGGAGGCGCGAATCATTCACCTTGAGAGAATGTTGAATGATGCTCGGGGTGAAAATGATGCTCTAGCCACATCGGTGGATATGACTCGCATGGAGAGCATGGAGAGTGAGAATGCTCGCTTGAATGCGATTTGTGAGGATCAGGGGAACGTCATCGCTGAGATGGAAGGGAAGATGGATCAGCTTGTGGATGCGTTGGAAAAGGCCGCAGAAGCGGGCCTGACCAGTATCACAGCCGATGAAGTGCGAATGCTCAACAAGGAGTTGGAAGACACCCATCGACGAATCGAGAGTGGGGATGCAGAGCGAGAAGCTCTGGAAAGTGAGCGGGAACGTTTGCGTGAAATGGTTGAACAAGTTCGAGGATTGCTAGAGCAGCGAGATTTACGAATCAAGGAAATGGAGGCCCAAATGCAGAGAGTCATGGAAGGGCCACGTTCAATCAGTGCAGAACATGATTACCTTGTCGAACAAATTGAGGAATTGAAGCGACGCTTATTGGAGCGGAATCGTGAGTATGAAGCGTTGCGACGGCGCGAGCGGAGACTCCACAGAGATGTGTTTGAGCGTGATGAGCGGATTTCACAGATGCAGCTTACAATGCAAGATATTGAAGGTGGTCTCTCAGACCGGTCTGCAGAATTGAAGGCCCTCGAAGAACTGCATGAGAGAACCTTGGCTGAGTTGGACACACTCAAGAAGAGTGAGCGAACTCGTGAAGTGGTTGGGGCCGCATTCCAGGATTCCTTGGGTGTTCTCCGTGCTCACGAACAAGTGAAGGCGCGAAAAGAGGCTCTTGGAATCGAAGATGATTTGTCGATTCCTGAACCTGCAGATGCGCCGCAACCGGGTGGCACCGCGCCTGCAACGATGATTGACATCGATGATGATCTTGAGTGATTAGAGTCGGGTTTTGAACCCCATCGCTCGGACAACACACCAGCCCATGCGTGCTTCCCACACTGAAAATGCACCACCACCAATTGCACCTAGGGCCATCATGTAACCGATGGTCGTTGGTAGGAATCCAGTAAAGGTAACTAGGCCCAGAAAGGTGCCACCAGCGACGCCTAACATACCCATACGCATCCTGGCAGCCTTGCCACGTGCATCGATATTGCATTCAAATGCCATGACATGAGGTCTGCTACTTTGTATAAAAAGCAATGTTTTCAAAAAATCAACGCAATTTGGCAAGGTTTTGTTTGAATCGTTCTAGGTTTTGTCTTCGTGTTTCTTTACGATCAACAATTGGACTGGGGTAGTCACTGCCGATGATACAGCCCGCAAGTTGCTGTACTGATAACGGGGCTAAATGTGGTTCAAAGATATGTTTAGATGGAAATTCACTGAGTTCTGGGACCCAATGACGAATGAAATTGGCTGTCTCGGTTTCAACATTCAAGCTTGACTTTTGATTTGGGCAGGGATTGTAGACTCGATAATAAGGCATAGAGAAAGGGGCGACGCCGGCTAGCCAGAGCCAATTTCCATTGTTTAGTGCCCAATCGCTATCGATTAACTTGCGACTGAAAATATCGCGGCCATGTGTCCAGTTTTGCCATAATTGACCGCGAGTTAGGAAGCAAGAAACTGCATGTCTGCCGAGGTGGTGCATCCATCCAGTAGCGTCAAGTTGACGCATCATTGCATCAATCAAAGGGAATCCAGTTTCACCTGATTCCCACGCATCAAGCAAGGTTTGTTCGGTTACACCCCATTCAATTTCTTTGCAATGGGTGTTTCCTTGATCTTGATCCCAATTCACTACGGACTTTGAGAGGAGATAGAACATTTCTCTAAACATGAGTTGACCATGGATTGAAACGGGGGGTTTGGTGTGTTCACTCAGTTGTTGGATTTCAGAGCAAACATTCCACAAACGACGAACTGAAAGGCACCCTGTGCTCAAGTATGGGGACAGTCCGGTGGTGGTGGGCTCCAAGGGATTTCCTTCGATATTTGTTGAAATTGAGCTTGGTTTGCTGAAATTTCTTACAAATTCTTTCTCTAAGATTACCTTTTTTTTCAACCTCTGCAGGGCAGCTGATTCACCACCGATGAAATAAGATGATGGGGGCGGCCCGGAGTTCAATTCTTCGAGTCTTGTACTAAATTCTGATTCGATGCTTTGGCATTGTTTGGGTTGATGGTCACTGGGGTTGATATCTGTTACATCGAATACGATGTTTCGCCAATCCCCAAATTCATCGGAAAAGATTCGAGTCATATCATTCATTGAGTTTGGGGGTTTGTATGTGGGTGAATTTACAATTGATTCAATGTCAAGGATTGTATGGCCCGCAGAGAATGTTTTGGTGAACCAATTTAGATTCTGATCGATGATTTTCGTTTCTATTTGAGACTGTTTTTCGATATTTTCTCTATCCGAACAATACTCGCTGATCAACCATACTCTTTGCTCTTCGAAGTTGTCTAGGATTGATTGGATAACGGGTTGTGCTTGGCCTGAAAAAATATGAAGTTTCAAGCCCAATTTTGTGTGTAGATTATGTTGTAAGTCCAAGACACATTCATATTGAAATCGAAGTCTATTCTCATTCATCTTGTTTGTCGTTCCTTGATCTATCTCCTCCTCAAAAATGTAGATTGGAAGTATCGATTTTATCTGATTCGATTCGAACGCCCAGGATAGTGCTTGATTGTCGTGGATTCGTAGACATTTACGAAACCAAACGATAGCGACGGACATAGTCTATTCATTCTCATTCAAAATGTAAACGTGTGTCTTCACACACCGGAATCAATCGGTTGTCGTGAAGTTGGTTTGCTCTGTACGAATGAAGGCTAGGTATAGTGCGACTCCCACTGGCATCAACATGACACCGAAAAAGATGATTGGAGCCATAATCTTTCGAGAAGCTTTCACTTCCATGCAGCGCAGCCACATCCATCGTGTCACGAAGATGTCTCCAGCCACCATGTGTGCCCATGCAGCAGCGGCTCCAGCCGGGGTTCCCATGATACTAGCCAATCCGTCAAGAATAGCTGTAGGGTCGCTCGAATCTTTGGCGAGTTCTATGAGGCCTTGAGGATCTGCGAGAGTTACAGCCCACCACATCAGAATAGGGCCAAGGAAAAACCAGGGGCCTTGCATTGCTTTCTGAGTAAGTTCATGCTCCGGAAAAACAAGCATCCCAAACCAGAAGGGGCCGACCCACATTGTAGAGAAGAAGAACGATATTGTGTACAAATCCATACTTTAGGCTCCAGCATTCAGTATATTATCGATTGTTTATTTGGTGGCCAAAATATCAAGGGGTTAGGACTTCATTTGGGAAATGAACGACTCAAGAGTGGTTTGCAGTTCGTGTGCATCTGCGAATTCTTCACAAAGATTGCCAGTTACAACCCAATCAGCACCGGCATCGATTGCGATCTTCGCCGTGGCCCCATCACGTATACCACCACCGACTAGTAACACCAGTTTGTCGCTAGCTGCACGTGCTGCCCGAATCAAATCTGGGTGGACGGGGGTATGGGCTCCACTTCCTGCTTCAAGATAAAGTATTGAGAATCCATATGATTCTGCACACATTGCGTAGGCAGCAATGAGTTCAGTTTGATTGGGTTCAATCAATTTCGCTTGACCGACTTCGCCAGCTTTTCCACCAGGGGCACAAATGACATACCCCATTCCCATCGGTTCAACTCCGGCTTTTCGAATGTAAGGGGCGCCTCGAACTTGTTCCCCAACCAAGAATTCTGGATTGGTGCTATTCATGAGCATCATGAAGGTGATTGCATCTGCAGAAGGTGAAAGGGCAGATGCCCCTTGAGGGAATAGAACCACTGGAACCTCCCAAAAGGATTCATTGAGATTGGAGTCTTGTGTTGAATTCCACTTGCAGAGTTCAAGTGCTTCTTGGATTGCGACTACAGTTGGATGAACGTTGTCTTCATCTGTTCCCGATGAACCACCAACAAAAATCATTCTTGTCCCGGCTGAAACCGCTGCAACACAGCGTTGGGCTGCAATGTCTGGGTCTGCATCATCTGGATCGATCAAAATAATGTGTGATGCCCCAGGTTGGGCCCGGACATAAGATATGATGTCAGGGGTTGATGTGGGTCGCATATCCTTGTGGAAGGGAACTACGCCTTTTGCTCTGACGCCAGTTGTATGCCACGAAGTATCGATGCATCAACGCTTGCCATATCTTCAGAAAATACCCCATCAAACCTTTCCAACCATCCACCTTCAACTTCCGGTAATGGGTTTCGAGTCCAGCATTCTACGGTTCCATCGGCTCTATTGGCGATGATTTCTGTTTGGGGTTCTCGCCCTTGTAGA
>CEUK01043205.1_pt1 | contig 12556 bp, 8 predicted proteins | sample 356451 | NCBI WGS metagenome assembly CEUK01 (sample SAMEA2622843, study PRJEB7988) | marine metagenome | isolation source: saline water (ENVO:00002010), including
GCGCGGAGCAGGGATTGCTGGAATTTTCAGGGAACCACCTGCATCGGTAACATATTTGACAAACCGCATCGCATGGTCCCGTTCCTCAGTAGATTGCTGGTGAAATAGATCCGCCAATTCCGTAAGGCCCTCCGTTTCGAAATACGCAGAAATCGCCACATATTGCAGAGAGGCAGAAAACTCATATCCAATTTGTTCGTTCAGTGCCTCGTTAACCGTTTCTCCGATCAGCATCAAAATAGGCTAACACAGACTAAACCAGTGTGAAATCCCGCGAATAAAAAAATTTAAGGGAAACTAATTCCTGAAGCCTATGGTCGCGATTCTCTATTCTGTTTCGGATTTAGGCACCATCTTCTTTTTGGACCAGTTTAATTCATCCAATTGTGCCGCACCGATCGGCCGCACATTGCCATCGCCAAACCCGACCAGAATCCCACCAGTCTCTTTTTTATTAGCCTCCTTTTTGGCTTCCGCCAGCCCGCCGGTGTGGTTGAACGGCCCAGCCGATTGGAAGATCAACACCGTGTCCGGCCCAATATCTTCCGCCTTCCAGCCTTTCAAGTTTTCATTAAGCGCATAGCTGCTGCCTTGAGCACCGGTTTCTACGAAGACCCCCTTCACACCCACTTCCGGTAAAATGGCATCTCCCCACTTGGCCAAGTCCGGCATCTCCCCGTGATCTTCCAGGTACAATTTCAAACCCAACGTCAGCTCCCGCAGTTGTGTTCTTGGCATGGTGGCAAAGCGGGCTTGCGGCGTGCTCTCCGCCACTTCCTGTCCGCCCAACATGGCCGAAGCCATCATGGTCACCGGGATCAACGCGGATTGTTTCACCGCCACCGAATAGCCCTTACCGGAGGCGCGGCCATCAAACATTAATCCCTCCGCATCCAACTTCAACACCGCCAAATGACCCGAAGCGCCCTCTTCATTAAGCAATTCATCGGTCAGGGATTTAAAAAAACTCAATCCTTCTTCAGGCATTTCCGATTGTTGCAACAAGACCGGCACCAGTTGTTTCAAACCCACGGCCATCTCCGCTGCGCGCGGACTCACAAATTGTAACTGCTGCCCCTTCAACTCCATCCCGGCGGACAAGCGCTGAAAGGCCGCTGTGCCTGCCAAGCCGGGTTGTGTTCCTTGGTGCACTGCCAATACTTCCTTAGCCAACGCCAAATCCGAGACCAACACAAAATGATCGCCGACTTGAAACACCGACGGTGCCAGTTTCATTTTGATCGGCAATTCCTCTGTTGGGTTCAAGGTATAAACTACGGTATCCGCCACCGTGCTATGAGTCAGCATGCCTTCGGGCGATTCCGTCGCCAGAGGCAGTAGCAGATTTTTTAGCTGAATTCCTTCGGAGGCCTTCACCACCAGCACTATCCCCGGTCGCGGCAAATCCATGGATTGACTGCCCTGCTGGAATGGCAGGGTCCGTTGCTCATCGAGGGTGAGATACAATCCCAACTCGCCACCATACTGTGCTAATACAGCATCCACCGGCGAAGTGCTAACAACCTCGGCAGGCACGGTTTTATCAACGGGCTTGAAAGCCTCCGCATTGTTATACTTGGCCATGTGTGGGGAGGTAAAGGCGGCCAATCGAGTATAGGTCAATCGAACGGGTCCTTTGAATTCGGCTTCATCCCCAAAGGGTTCCTCCGGCTTTTCCAAGGCACGTCCATCAACATCCTTGGGGTCCGTGTCATCACCAAACGGATTTGGTGCTTCTTTTGGTTCCGGTTCAAAGGGCTCTGGAATTTCAGGGTTGGCCTCAAATTCAGAGGGATCAAAATCTTCGGCATCTGGCTCCATATCTTCCCAGCGATTTTGTTCTTTCAGCCAAATAGGTTCCATGGGCTCCTGCACAAATGAGTCTGCCTCAAGTTCGATCATCTTAAAGCGGTTCATATGTTGCCATAGCGGCGGATATTCGTCCCGATCGCCCTTTATAAAATCTACCTTTGTAACTAACCCAATCGAAATTCCATCTTCAAGTTTCCATAATCCGTGCTCGATTAATTCGAAAGGTTTTTGTTTGGGTCCCCCTGTCCCAGAAAAGTGGGAAACAAATGTGCCATCCGGCCGGATCAAAATTTCACTTTTGGTATCGTTATTAGGCACGTTGTTTTTAACCGCCCATCGCCCCACCTGTGCTTTGGCATATTCTGTAATTGGTTCATTAAAATAGGCTTTTTGATATATATCGGGGGACACCCCTCCCAAGGGTTGGGATAATTCCTCAATCACATCACCCGGAATTCCCGACTTGATCAAGGCCAGCTTGATCCAATCAATCGCCACGCCGAAATCCGCCCGGGTGTAGTGCGCCATCACAGTTGAGGCCGGGGCAAATTTCAAGCCGGCGGCCACCGTTTCCTCCGGGCCATTCAACACCTCAAACAACATGCCCGGCGTTTTTTCCTGATCGCGGTGCAGGTAGATCCGGTTGCGAAATAAATTTTCCTCCAGTGCCAGACTGCTCATGCCCAACCCCTTGATCTCGCCCAGACCACCTTCCTGGATCAGGGATCGCCCCATCCTTGCCATCGCCCGCGCCGCCATGAATTCTTCATCCACATACCCATTATCCGCTTCATCGATCGCAATGAGTTTGCTGAACTGATTCTCAATCAACCCGATCCCCTTATCCAGCTCTGCCGTGGCTTGAGCAGCATTCCAATACATAAACAAATCTCCACCCGCATCGAGCTTGGCCGTGACCGCCGTAAAATCATTCGGGGTGGCCGAAGCCTGCTCCCCCACCGGCCTAGGCACGGGGGCTGTCGGCTGTGCGGTGGTTGTCTGAGTAGGTGTACCGGTCGAAGGTGCCGGGGAAGATTTCTTGCCACAACCGGCCAACAGCACGGCGCAGCCCAAGGAGAAGAGAAGCTGGAATTTCATTCGCAGGATTTCGTCATCCTACTAACAATAGTTAATATTGACTACTATAATCTTTGTGAAAGTTTATAGTAGGCACCATCCATCCCTTCCGTTAAGGTAAACCGTCGCATGAAACAATCCTTCCGCTCTTTTAACAACCGAGCCTTCACCGCCATCGAACTGGCCGTCGTGGTCGCCGGCCTCTCCCTGCCCGCCATGCTCCTCCCTGCCCTCGGTAAAGCCAAAGCCAAGGCCAACCGGATCAAATGCACGAACAATCTTAGATCCGGGTACACGGGCCATGTGTCTTTTGCTTCGGATAACAACCAACGCCTGCCTTGGCATCTGACACCCACTCAATTAAAAAATCATCGATTTGCCGATCGTTCCCAGACTCTCAATATTGAGCGCATTTGGACAAGCCCGGCTATGAAAAGTGAACTTCAAACGCCAAAGATTTTGGTTTCCCCTTGTGATCCACAAGCCGCGGTCACCAATGAAAGAATTCAGGAAAACTGGCGATCCTATAGCCCCCAAGGGCCTAAATTGCCCCGCCAAGGTCTCAGCTACGCCCTGCATTTGGGAGCCGATATTCTGCGTCCGGAAACTATCCTCGCTCTCACGCGGAATATCGATGGCGATGACGCGTTGCCGTATGATGTCGAATCGTATGACGGTGAGGACAAAAAGATCAAAGTCCCCTTCGGACGCAGCCTTCGCGCCGGCAGTTCCAACACGGCGTTCATCGGGGCCGATCAATCCTCAAACAGCCGCGTAATGGCCGGCTTGAATCAAAGCCAAGGTCACATCGTATTTTGTGACGGCAGCTCCAAACAGGCAACCGATGCGTCTCTGCGAAATGGTTTGGTTCGACACCAACGATCCCGCGGCGGCCTTACTAAAGGTGATTCCTACGAAGGCATTACCCGCCCCCGCCAATAAGCAATATGAACTGCATTAAACCCTCTTTTCGACGCGCCTTCACGGCCGTGGAACTGGCCGTTGTCATCGCCGGCCTCTCTATTCCCGCCATGCTCCTTCCCACCCTCGGCAAAGCCAAAGCCAAGGCCAACCGGCTGAAGTGTAGCAGTACTTTGGGCTACATCGCGAGGGACACAATCTCCATTTCGGCTGATATCGACGGACAGATCCCTTTGCTTATGGGGGAATTTGCAATTGGTAACGCACAAGGTGAACGCTTGGCACGTGCACTTGGGGCCAAAGAAGTGAGTGACGTTTATAATGTTGAAACCCTTTGGCGATTATATGGTTTTAGAGACGCCCTTTATAGCCCGAAAGCTCTTTGCTCCCCCTGCGATCCGGCAGCTCAGGCTCGCTTGGAGAAGCATCCGGTAAAATCATTTGATGAATATCAAGGGCGATCGGATTTCATTGTTCCCCGCCAAATCCAAAGCTACGCCATTCATATGGGTGGAGATACGCTCATCCCCAACACCATTCTGGCCATGACTCGAAACTTTGATGGGGATGATGCCGTGCCCACCAAGAAACCTTCCGGAGATACTGTCACCCCTAAATTTGGCCGCAGCCTGCGCGTGAAGAACTTGAAACACGCTCACTTCATTGGTGCCGATGAAGCCTCCCATAGCCGGGTCATGGGCGGACTGAACTCCAGCGAGGGAAATTGGGCCATGGCCGATGGATCAGTAACACAAGGTTCCGATCCCGAACTCCACCAAGCCATCCGCGAGCACAGTCGGAGCTGGCAAGGAGGACACAGTATTGCTCTGGACGAAAACCTCTCACGCCCGCGCCAGTAATTAGCGCTGCACCTTAGCTGATTTTTTTGGCAACTTCCCGCACTTCATCAACGCTAGCAGCGGATAGGCTGTACCGCTATAAGTGATATAATGGGCTTTGTCGGTGTTCAATGAACGGGTCCACCACCGGCCGCTTTCGCGTTGGTTGGCGAGTAGCCATTGGATGCCTTTTTGCAGGCGGGGATCGTTGGCCGGCACGCCGGCTTCGCGCAGCACCAGCACGGCGAGGCCAGTCATGTGACCATCGCTGGGCGGGTTTTTGAATTCCGGTTCAGCCCGTAGTTTGGCAGCACGATTACCTCGCCCCCATTTTTCCGGTGCGGAAAAGGTGCGAAGCGACCAGCCACCGTCCTTACGTTGATGTTGCCATAATAACTCAACCAACTCAGATCGCCTTTGAGCAGACAATAAATCTTTCATGCGCGTGGAAGCCCAAAGCAACACCACGCTGCCATAGTCATTGGGCGGGGCGGTTTCGCGCAGATATTTTTGTAAGGCAGCCACGCTCGCTTTGGTTTCTTCATCCTTCAAACCGGACCGCCATCCCGGGGCAGTGGCCACTGCCATAGCTGCCACAGTCGCTTCCTGAAAAGCACTGGATTCCAAAGGCGGCCAGCAGTCTAATGAACCCCAAGTTCCAGAATTTTGCTGGATACCAAACATTAATTTCAGCGCAGCTTTTGTTTCTGCTGAGAGTTTTTTGGCCACATGAAGATCCCATTCAGCCAAACCGGCAGCGATATAAATCACTTGGGCAGGTTTGGTCCCCTTATTCAAATCAGCAACTTTCTGTTTCCTTAATTCCGTAAACTCACCAGTGAGCAACTCATGAATCTCTTGGGAGGGGTTACCAAGGATCGGAGTCAATTCAGGGCGAATCTGCATATACGTACCGGTGGTGTGGCAGGTGACACATCCCCGTTTACGTGTCCATGCGGCTGCACCCTGTTCGAGATATTGATCTGCCTTTTCCAGCGAGAACTGTTTAAGCACCGTTTCTTCCGCACTGGCCGCCGGCACAATAATTTCCCCTGATTGATACTGAGGTGAGGCCGCAAAGAGTGCCGGAGTCACAAAAAGGAATAGGATTTTTTTCATGCAAAAATTTCGTGGGCTACATGGCCGAAAACGTCCGTTAGGCGAAAATCGCGGCCGCTATGTCGGTATGTTAGTTTTTCGTGATCGATCCCGAGCAAGTGCAACAGTGTGGCGTGTACATCATGGATGTGCATTTTGTCGCGCTCGGCGTAGAATCCGTAGTCGTCGGTGGCGCCATGCGCGAAACCACCTTTCACCCCGCCGCCGGCCATCCACATTGTGAAACCCCACGGGTTATGGTCACGGCCGTCCATGCCGGCACCCTGCACGGTGGGCGTGCGACCGAATTCGCCACTCCACAACACCAGCGTGTCTTCGAGCAAACCGCGCGCTTTAAGATCGTGTAGTAGCCCGGCGATGGGTTTATCGACTTCGGAGGCTTTTTCGGTGTGGCCTTTTTTAAGGTTGCCGTGTTGATCCCACTGTACCTTGCTGTCGCTGTGGGAAACCTGCACGAAGCGCACGCCGCGCTCGGCAAAGCGGCGGGCCATCAGGCATTGCCGGCCGAAATCCTCGGTGACGGGATTATCCAGCCCGTACAATTTGCGCGTGGCCTCAGTTTCACCCCGAATATTCTGAATCTCCGGCATCGAGGTCTGCATACGGAAGGCCAGCTCATAGGAATTGATGCGGCTTTCGAGCACGGCATCGGGCGTGGCAGCAAGATGATCCTCGTTGAGTTGCTTGAGAAAATCCAACTGCGCACGCTGCTGGCCGGGTGTCCACTTTGGATTGCGGATGTGATGCACCTTGGCGTCCTTGGCCTTGAGGCTGGCGTTGCCGATGGGAGTGCCGCCGAAGTGCGCGGGCAGAAACGCGCTACCCCAATTGTTCAGGCCGCCGTGCGCGAGGGTCGGGCAAATGGTCACGTAGGACGGCAGATTTTCGTTTTCCGTACCAAGACCGTAACCAACCCACGCGCCCATGCTCGGCCGCACAAAATTATCCGCACCGGTATGCAGCTTCAGCAACGCGCCGCCGTGTGCGGGGTTTGTGCCGTGTGCGCCGTGGATAAAACAGATGTCATCCACATGCCGCGCCACGTGCGGGAAGAGTTCGCTAACCATGTGACCGCACTGGCCGTACGGCTTGAATTGCCAAGGCGAGGCCAAGAGGTTGCCGGTCTTGGCGAAGGTTACCTTCGGCTTGTCAAAAGGCAGCGGCTTCCCGTGATCACGCTGGAGCAGTGGCTTGTACTCGAAGGTGTCCATGTGCGCCGGGCCACCTTTCATGAACAGAAAAATGACGCGCTTGGCCCGCGGCCGGAAATGCGGACGCTTGGCCGCCAGCGGGTTCTCCGCCTGCAACAACGACGTCAACGCCAACGACCCAAAGCCGAGGGCGGATTGCTGCAACATGTCGCGGCGGGAGGTCATTTCAAATATAGGAATTCATTGGACGATACCAACGCCTGACTCAAGGCCTGCCAGCTGGCGAGGCGGTTCTGGGCGAAATTGTTGATGAACACCACAGCGCGTTGCGTTTCCTTGACCGTGGGCGGACGATTGAACACCTGCGCATAAAGCCGCTGCACGCGCTGCGCGTTGGTAAGATCCCCCTCCTTCAGTAACGCCTCGGCCATGGATTCGGTAGCGCGCAGGACGAGCGGGCTGTTCATCAGATATAACGCCTGTGGCGCGATCGTGGAATCGGCGCGATTGCCGTTGACCGTGCCGGGATCAGGAAAATCAAACAGCTCAAACAGATCGTACACGTGATTGCGGATCACCGGCAGGTACAGCGCACGGCGGTTGCTCTCATAGGTGGTGGCGTCCTCGGAGGTGTGATTGAAGACAAGCTTGTAGTTCTCAAAAGTCCACACAAAGCCGCCCACCTGTTTATCCAGCAACCCACCCAGCTCGAGCAGTGAATCGCGCAACGGCTCGGCCTCCAGCCGGCGCAACGGCGCGCGGCAAAGCAGGACGTTGTTCGCGTCCTGTTGCAACGCTGCGGGCGAAGCGGTGCTGCTCATCTGATATGTGGCGCTGGTGAGAATGAGCGTGTTGAGTTTTTTGACCGACCACCCGTTGTCCATGAACCACGCTGCCAACCAGTCGAGCAGGTCGGGATGCGACGGCCGCTCGCCGAGCAGGCCAAAGTTGTCCGTGGTGGCCACCAACCCGCGCCCGAAATGCCAGCGCCACACGCGGTTCACCATCACGCGCGCGGTGAGCGGATTCTTTTTATCAGCAACCCACTGCGCCAAAGCCAACCGTCCGCTGTTCTCGTTATCGAGCGGTTTGCCGTCGGACAACACCCGCGGAAACCGCCGCGGCTGCTTGAAGGAAGCCGGCGTGTTGTGGTCGCCGCGCACAAACACCGGCAACTCCGTGGCGTTGCCGTCAGTGACGCCCATGGCCGACACAAGCGGCGGCGGATTATCCTCCAGCTGCTTCAATGCCGCCCGCAGTTTGCCCAGCTCATCCTTCGTGGTCTTCGGATATTTCTCCTCCGGCTTGGCCGGCAGCTTGTCGATCTTCAGCGAAACCAACAACTGCGCGTTGGCCTTTTCCGTGAACGCCGTCACCACCTTTTTCTGCGCGTCAATCAACACGTCGTGCTTCTCGCGCAACCGCTTTTCGGCCGGCGTGGCAACCGAGTTCTCATGCCATTTGGCGATGGTCTTCAGGCTCTCCATCGTCTTGGTGCTCTTGAAAATGCCGGCGAGCGCGTAGTAATCAGCGGTGGGAATGGGGTCAAACTTGTGATCATGACACCGTGCACAGCCAAGCGTGAGCCCGAGCAGCGCCTTGCCGAGCGTATCGATCTGCTCGTCAATGATGTCCATCTCCATCTTTACCTTGTCCGGCTCGGCCAGCACCTTGGGCCCCAGCGAAAGGAATCCGGTGGCAATAAACAACTCGCGCCGGCGCGCATTCTCCTGGGAATCCTTCGCCTGTAGGTCGCCGGCAATTTGCTCAACGAGAAACTGATCATACGGCTTGTCGGCATTGAATGCGTTCACTACGTAATCGCGATACCGCCAGGCATTGGCATGCGCAGCATTTTCGTCCAGCCCGTTGCTGTCCGCGTAGCGCACCACATCCAGCCAATGCCGCGCCCAGCGCTCGCCGTACTGCGGTGTGGCCATTAAATTTTCGATTTCAGATTTTAGATTTACGAATTTTGAATTTGCCTTCGGCGGAAGACCGGTGAGTGCGTAGTTGAGCCGCCGCTGCAAGTCTCTCGGCGCCGCGGCCGGCGCCGGCTGAAGCCCAGCCTTTTCGAGGCGAGCGAGGATGAAATGATCGATGCCGTTCTGCGGCCAATCCTTAGCCTTTACCGCCGGCAACGCCGCCCGTTGCACCGGCTGAAACGCCCAATGCTCCCGCCCCTTGGCGAGATCCATTTTCTCAGCGGCCCAAAGCCCGCTCGCGAGCCCCAGCACACCCAATGTTGCCAATAATCTCATGGCTTCAGTCAACAAAGTTTGGACGCGCCGTTTTGTTTTTGCACGGCAAATATTTGATCATCAAAGGCTCACTCGAAAACGCCCGATGCACGGGGCTTAAGCCAAAGCATCCAGATCGCCAGAAGTATCGAATTGCCATTCGGCCGGCTTGGAAAGCACGGTAAGATTCTCATGCGCAGTAGCTTCTCCAGCGAATGCTTCGGAGAGTTCGAGCGTGGCCAGATCCAGCGTATTGCGAATACGCATCACCCGCGCCAGAGCTGGATCGCTCAGGGCCAAGGTATCCAACAACCCGGCGATGGCTGCCCGATCATTTGGAAAATGCATCGGTAGCTTAGCATTATGAAGCGTGAGCGCAGTGCGCACATTCACGAATGTGCTCTCGGCATCCATCGCTTCAGCCAACCGTACATGAACCGCATCGGCCAAACCCACGCCAATGGCGTTGCCATGCGTTTCCGGCGTCAACCCTCGCACATAAATGCGGCGGATGAACGGCGTCACTTCAAGTACGTTTTGCAGCAGCGTGCTGTAATGATGTGCGTGACGACCGATGACGTTCGGATCCATGCCGACGCCGCTGATGTTTTTACCGATCTGATCGACCACCAGTAGATCAGCTTTGTCAAACGGCAACTTGGGCAATAACGCCGCAGCCTCGGCTAGAAGCTCGGCCTCGCGGGATTCAATGTCCTCCGGTCGCACGGCCTCAATGCGGGCGGTGTCGTGGTATTGATGCTCCACCAAAGCTAGCCCAAACAGGATCGGTGCCTCGCGCAACACCACCTTTCCAAGTAAGCGTAATGTATCCTCATAGCCGCGATGCACAGCCGTGCGATGAAAACTGGCTGCACCATCGTGTTTGCCCATACCCACCACCATCATCTTGATCAAGCCGCTACCCACCGTGCGGCTGAAATAATCGGTGTGGGGTTTTACGCGGTTCAACACCACAATGCCATCGGCCGCGAGCGCGGTCGTACTGGTGAAAGCCGGCACCCCATCGACCGTGCGCCCCACCTCGCGTGTAGTCATAGCCGCCTCAATGGGCACCTTCATCGTTTCCTCAGTGATGCCGTAATCGGCCAGAATCCGCTTTTGCCCCTCGGGCGTGGCGCCGCCATGGCTGCCCATGGCCGGCAAGATAAAGGGCTGTACGCCGGCCGTCTTTAACGCATCGAGTACGGTCCGGACAATTTCCCGTAAATTTGCAATCCCACGACTACCCACGGTGACCGCCACGCGCGCGTTAGGTTTGAGCAGGTCCTGCACAGAGGCGATTTGGGCCGCAACAGTCGCGGAGATATCCAGCGGTTCCGGCCGGGGAAACTCCTGCCGCACCTTAAACATGCGGGGAACAGTCTGAACATCCAACAGCGACATGGCCGTTCATCCAAGACTACACGCAAACGAGGGGCCAGCTTTTTCTTGCACGGTGAGCGCGGGCAACAGAAGCTTTCGCCGAACCTGATTGATCATGAAGGAACACGATTCCAATTCCCCCTTCCGAGGCGCGCTGGATCGGCGCGGCTTTCTCGCTACCACCGCCACGGCCCTGACGGCCACTGCCAACGCGCTCACCGCCGCCAAGGGCACACCCCGCGATTGGACTGGCAAAACGCCCACGCGCTATCCCGAGCCGGATGTGCTCGTGCTCGATCCTGCGTTCGCCAAGTACAAACTCGGCAACACCCCCATCCGCCGGCTGTATACCAATCCAGACATGCTTTGGGCCGAAGGCCCGGCCTGGAACGGCGTAGGCCGTTATCTGCTATGGAGCGATATCCCGAACAACGTCCAGCTGCGCTGGCTGGAAGAGGACGGACACGTGAGCACCTTCCGTCATCCCAGCGGCAACAGCAACGGCAACACCTTCGACTGGACCGGGCGCCAAATTTCCTGCGAACACGGCAACCGCCGCGTGGTGCGCTACGAGTACAACGGCAAGATGACCGTGCTCGCTGACGGCCACGGCGGCAAACCCTTCAACGCCCCTAACGATGCCGTGGTGCATCCGGACGGTGCCATCTGGTTTACCGACCCTGGCTACGGCAGCCTAATGAATTATGAGGGTCACCGCGCCAAGACCGGTAGCGTGCAGCCACACCAGAAAGAAGCGATCTACCGCATTGATGCCAAGACCGGCAAGCTGACCAAGGTGACCGAGGATATTTTCAAACCCAACGGCCTGTGTTTCAGCCCGGATTACAAAAAGCTCTATGTCGCCGACACCGGTGCCTCGCACTATGCCGAGGCCAAAAAGGAAATCAAGGTGTGGGACGTGGTCAATGGCGTTAGCCTCCAAAATGGCAAGACCTTTACCAGCATGGATCTTGAGATGGAGGAAGTGGACGAGAACGGCCAGAAACAAAAGGTCACCAAGGCCGGCATGGCCGACGGAATCCGCTGCGACGAAGACGGCAACATCTGGTCCAGCGCCGGCTGGGTGGGCGACGGCTACGACGGCGTGCACGTCTTTGAGCCCAAGGACGGCAAACGCATCGGGCAGATTCTGCTACCAGAAATCTGCAGCAACGTCTGCTTCGGCGGCACCAAACGCAACCGCCTCTTCATGACCGCCAGCCAATCGCTCTACGCGGTCTACGTCGAAACCAAGGGCGCACACATTTCGTAGCGCATACCGGAATTAAAAAAGAGGCGAGGGTCACCTCGCCTCTTTTTTCTTGGTAAGACTTTTTGTTGAGCGCCCTACTTCGCTAAGTCGGCGTTGATTTTGCCGAGGAGATTCTTGATGTAGGCACCCATGCGACCGGGGGTAACGGCGGCGCTGTTGGGTAGGGCCTTGATTTGATTGGCGTATTTTGCAGCGCGCTCGTCCATGTAATCGAGCCCGTTCAAGGCTAGCATGGCGGTGAAGATATCGTTCTTCGATCCGTCGCCGTATTGGATCAGCGTTTCCGCGGCCAACGCCACGTCCTTGCCCTTGCCATAGCGTCCAAGAGCTTCGGCGGCGGTGCAGGCGACGGCGGTGGATTTATCGCCTAACGCTTTGCGTAATGCGCCCTGCCCCTGAACCACGGCCTTTTCTCCACGCATCAGCAGCCCCATGGCCGCCCAGTAGCGCACGGCGCTGTCTTGATGGCTGAATAATTTGATCAGCGCCGGGGTATCCTCGGGCTTGAGACTGGAGGCTTGTTCGGCGGCGGCCATGATGGGTTCCATAGCGTAGAGCTTGGGATTATGGCCCATGTCGTACGGGGCACGATCGCCGGCGCGGCTATGGATTTCGCCTTCGGGCAAAAAGCCGATGTCCCGAATGGCCACGGCCTTGGCCTGTTGCGCGGTGCGCAGGCGCTGAAGAATAGCGGCGTGTTTCTTGGACCCGGCGAGGTTGTTTACCTCATCGGGATCGGCC
>CEUK01178293.1_pt1 | contig 12537 bp, 10 predicted proteins | sample 356451 | NCBI WGS metagenome assembly CEUK01 (sample SAMEA2622843, study PRJEB7988) | marine metagenome | isolation source: saline water (ENVO:00002010), including
TCTGCCATTAAAGATTCAATATCTCTTAACAAAATAGACTTTTCTGAAAATCAAATAAATGCTATTAAATCAATATTCACATTTAATCATCATGATTCAGTAAGCTTTGTAATAGAAAAAAATTCTTCCAAAACTGATAGCTTGTATTTTGATAAAATTGAGTTGTCAGAAGAACAAAAATCAGCAATTAAATACATTATAAGTCAAAATCAAGTTTATTATTTACACTTTGTGCTTTTAATTATAGAACTTTTTGTGTTGCTTTTTCTAATGAAATCATTTGTTCGAAATAAACAAATATCCTAATCCAATTTTCACTTTTTTTAATTAGGATGAAAATTCACACAACAAGTTGTTAAAACATCTTTTTTTATAAAAGTTCATCTGCTAATCTTCTGATTAAATTTGATTGAAATAAAATAGCATGAGAATTTTATTGGTTTTAATTTTAGTTTTAGGAATAGGTGTTTTAGGGTTCAAAATTCACATGGATATCAGTGAAGAAAAAATGGCCCATAAAAGTCCATTAAATGCTTTCCCTTCTAATCCATTATTTTTAATGGAAATAAATGAAATAACATCAAATTGGAACCATTTTACAGAGACTAATATGATTTGGTCTGAATTCATTTCAAATAAAGATGTTAAGGACAATTATTCTTCTGTAAAGGAAATTAATAATTTTCTGAATGATGAATTTATTGCTCCAATTATAAATGATGGTAAAGTTTATGTTTGTGGGTATAACTTAAATGGTAAAATAGAGTGGTTGTTAATTAAAAATAACTATCAATATGAAAAAACAAATAATTCTCACAAATTAAATGACTCTATCTTGTCAAATGCACTGCCTTCTAAAAATTGCCATTCAAAATACATTTCACCATTTATTGCTTTAAGCAGCAATAAAGAATTATTAGAAAGGGCATACAATAATTTGAAAAATAAAAATTTAACATCAAAGAAATTACCCAACTTAAAAACTGAAAAATTAATAAGTAATTCAAGTTCTTTTTCATGTTTTTTAGATGTTGTCCAAGTAAATGAGTTTTTGTTTTCTAATGATTCTTCATATGGGCATTATTTCTCTGAAAATAAAGGCCTTAATAACTGGCTACAGTTTGATTTTAATTACACTCCAAACGCAATAAATATAATAGGGGTGTCGGATTGTTTTAATAAGAAATTACAATATAACCCACAGTATATTAATAATCCTAATCTAATTCCAGATCAAATGGATGTTCTTTCCAAGCAAAGAATTAAATATCATTTTGACAAATTCGATGAATTAAATGATGAAAATGAAAAAGCCTCTATTACAGAAATGGAGATTTTACACATTAAATTAAGCAATCAACTTACTAAAACAAAAGAACACATTGTATTTATTGAAAGACCAAATGATATAAAGCATGAGGCCTATTTTATGAATAAAATAACATCAGATTCGGCTGTGTCTAAGCAATTGGGTAGTAAAGAAATTAAACTTGTAGATACAATATTTTTAAAAAGTATTTATGACATTAATTACTCAAGTAATCAGTTTTGCTTTGTGGATAATCAATATTTAATTTTTTCAACTTATAATGGCCTTAAGGAGTGGGATTATCAATTGAAACAAAAGAAAAAACTTTCAATTGAAGAATCAATATTTGCAGATAAATCCTCCTCTTTCACAAATCAAGCTTTTTCTCAAGTAGATTATTGGTCTGGAAAAGAACTTAAAAAAGCATTAAACCTATTTTTAAATTCAACCCCGATTAAAAATGATTTGATAAATGAAATTAGTGGTGTTTCTTGGGCAACAAGTTTTCTTAATGATGGGTATCTTCATCATGCTATAAACATTCAAAAGGGACTGCATAAAGAAGAAGATCAAAAAATATTATGGACCGCATTGGCAACTCCATTGATTAAAGGGCCATATGTGATGAAAAATCACAAATCTGGAACGAAAGATATTTTTATACAAGACACTTCCAATATTATAAGTTTATTTAGTGCAAGTGGTAAATTAAAATGGCAACTAAATATTGAACAACCAATTATTGGTTCGGTTTCTCAAATTGATATTTATAATAATAATAAATGGCAAATGGTTTTTAATACATCTAAAAAATTATATGTTATTGATATAAATGGTAATTATGTTAAAGGATTCCCTCTGGACTTTAATTATTTAGCAACTAATGAAGTTGGAGTAATTGATTATGATTTGAACAAAAATTATAGGTTTTTAATATCTGGGAATGATGGCCTAATCCACAATTACAATAAATACGGTGAAAAAGTGAAAGGCTGGATTTTGCCTAAAATTCAGTCATTAGTAAATCTTCCCGTTCAGCATTTTTCTATTGCTGGAAAAGATTATGTTTTTGTATATGAAACTAATGGTAGTCTTAGGTTTCTTAATAGAAAAGGTCAAGAAAGAGCCGAGTCAATTAAGAACATTAACATTAAATCTTCATCTGGTTTTGTTGTTCAAAAATCATATTCTTTTGATAAATCAAGTTTAATTTATATAGACACTAATGGAAGATTAAAAAACATTGGTTTTGATGGTGTTTTTTCTGATTTACAATTCAACTTAGATTCCAATAAAAACTTTATTCCATTTATATGTCAAATCCCTTCTTCATCTGTTAATTACGCTTTTGTATCAAAAGATAAGCTCTTAATTATGGATTCAAAAAATCAAACCTATCTTGATAAAGAAAGCAATTATAATTTGTTAAATAATGTGCTTATAAATAATAATTATTTAACTCTGTATAACGAACAAAATGAAGAAATCCAGTTAATTGATAGTAAGTTTAAGGAATTACCAACTGTTTTTAGAGGAACAAAAAAATGTACTATTAGTGATTTAAATAATGATGGGGTAGACGAGTTAATTACCGTTGTGAATGAATCTACTTTATTGTGTTATCAAATAGCGCCATCTAATTAATAACAAGACAAATTATAATCTTGAGATATAGTAATGTATATTTGTGAAATATATATATGCTATGAATGTTAGAAAAGATTTTCCGATTTTACATCAAAAAGTAAAAGGACAGCCTTTGATATATTTTGATAATGCTGCAACAACACAAAAACCAAAATGTGTATTGCAAGAACTTGAAAATTATTACAGTAATTATAATTCAAATGTTCATAGAGGAGTTCATCATTTAAGTCAATTAGCTACTCAGCAATATGAATTGGCCAGAAAGGACATAAAGTCTTTTATTAATGCGAAATACGATAGAGAAATTGTTTTTACAAAGGGAACAACTGATGGAATTAACCTTGTTGCGAACTCATGGGGTCAAAAAAATATAACTAAAGGGGACGAAATTTTAATTTCTACTATGGAACATCATAGTAATATTGTTCCTTGGCAGATGTTATGTGAAAAAACAGGAGCAAAATTAACTGTTGCACCAATTGATGATTCTGGCCAGTTGATTTTTTCAGATTTAAAAAAAATGGTTTCTTCAAAAACTAAGCTTATTGCTATAACTCATATTTCAAACACTTTAGGAACTATAAATCCTATTAACGAAATTATAGAATTAGCTCATCAACACAATTCAAAAATTCTCATTGATGCTGCTCAGTCAGTACCACATCTTTCTTTAGATGTTCAAAAAATTAAATGTGATTTTTTGGTATTTAGTGGCCATAAATTATTTGGGCCAACAGGCACAGGCGTTTTATATGTTAAAGATGATTTATATAATCATATGGACCCTTATCAGGGGGGTGGCGATATGATAAAAGAAGTTTCTTTTAAAGAAACAACTTATAATTCTCCTCCACTAAAATTTGAAGCAGGAACACCTAATATTGCTGGATTTATAGGCTTAAAAACGGCAATAAAGTATGTTGAAAATATTGGTCTGAAAAATATATTTAATTATGAAACCAAACTTCATAATTATGCTTTTGATCAAATGAATAAAATCCCAGAAATAAGATTTGTTGGTACAGCTCAAAAAAAAGCAAGCGTTATTTCCTTTTTAATCGAAGGGTCTCACCCTTTTGATGTAGGCACCCTTCTAGACCAAATGGGCATTGCAATAAGAACAGGGCACCATTGTACTCAGCCCTTAATGGATTGGTTTGATATACCTGGTACAGCAAGAGCAAGTTTTTCTTTTTACAATACAGAAGAAGAGGTTGATTTATTTATTAAGGCTCTTAAAAAATGTGTTACTATGCTAAAATCATGATTCTTATAAAAAACGACAACTCATTAAAGCTGAATCATCCATAATTTCATTTTGTTTTTTAAATACATTTAGGGCATCAAAAATTTTATTATCAATTTCTTGAAGTGGTAAATTGAAGTTTTCTTGAACTACTGAAATTAAATTTTCAGTTTCAAAAGCCTCACCATTGGGGTTTTCTAATTCAACGATTCCATCAGTATAACAAATTAGAATATCGTTTTTGTCAATGTTTATTTTTTCAATATTTATTGAAGGGATTTCTTCTAGCATCCCCAATCCAATGCATCCGGAATTCAAAAACTTTGCTTTTTCCCCATTACAAAGAATTGGGTAATTATGTCCAGCATTAATGTATTGAAGTGTCATATTTTGACAATTATAATGACCAACAAAAAAGGTTATAAATTTTTCACCTTTTGCAGCATTATTAACATCATCATTCAATTCATAAACCAAATCTTTAAGGCTCATGTTTTTATGATTGTATTTTACATTAGCTCTAAGTTTGGCTTGGAAATTACTCATTAATAGAGCTGCGGACACTCCTTTTCCAGAAACATCGGCAATACAAAAAAGATATTCCTCGTTATTTAATGGGATAAAATCATAATAATCACCACCTACTAAATGTTTAGTTTCATATCTCGCAGCTACTTCAATTCGATTGTTAGATGGAAGTTCTAAGGGGAATAGTAGTTTTTGCATTTCAGCAGCAACTTCCATTTCTTTTTTCTGAATTTCTTGTTCAACCAATGCTTTAGAAAATCTTTTATTTTCAATGGCAACAATAACAATATTGGTTAAAGTCTGAATAAAGGACATGTGTTTTATTGATGGACTTATTTTAATAGCTTCTTCATTAAGTTCACCAATTAAAAGATAGGCTAATGCAGTTTTTTTATGAATAATTGGAATTACAATATCAAAAGAGTTTAAAGTTTTTTGAGATGAAGATTCAATAACAGTAATTTCTCTTATATGTGTTAAATCATTTTCAATGTGTATTTTTTTATTCAGACCTTTTGCGCCAAAGTGAAGAATGCAATTCCATTGAATATGATCATAAGCATAAAGTATTAACTTGGATATTCCAAGTTGTTCACGAATAATGTATTCAAAGATTTTTAAAATATTTTGTATTGAAGCATTGTTGTTTATTCCTTTTGTAATTTCCAATAAAGAATTTAATTTAAACTCGTTAAGTTCAAGGTTTGCTACTAGCTTGCTTATTTTTTTTTCAGCCATTAATTAAAAATATCATTTAAAAATACTAAAGTTATCTATTTACTAAGCTTAATATTAGTCTTTTATATCATAGGTTTATTGTATTTTATGTAAAGATGCTTACATTTGCATCCCGAATAAAAATTATAAATAAAAAAACACTGATCCATGTATGCAATTGTAGAGATAGCAGGGCAGCAATTTAAAGTTGAAAAAGATCAACGTTACTTTGTTCATCAATTGGAGGGTAAACCAGGTTCAAAAGTTTCTTTTGATAAAGTTTTACTTCTAGATGATAACGGTAAAGTTTCTGTTGGCGCCCCAGCTGTAAGTGGTGTTCAGGTTACGGCCAAAATAGAACAACACTTAAAAGGAGATAAAGTAATTGTCTTCAAAAAGAAAAGAAGAAAAGGTTATAAGGTTAAAAACGGTCATAGACAAAGGTTAACTGAAATATCAGTACAAACAATTGGTAAAAAAGCAGCACCAAAAAAAGTTGCCGCCAAAAAAGCTGATGAACCTGCTAAAAAAGAAGTTGTAGCTAAAAAAACAACAACTAAGGCTTCAAAGCCTGCAGCAAAAACTGCTAAAGCAACAACAACTAAAAAAGCAGCGCCAAAAAAAACGACTAAGAAAGAAAGTTAATCCTTTCTATTTATAATTATTAAAATCATTTAAAATGGCACATAAAAAAGGAGCAGGTAGTTCAAAAAACGGTAGAGAATCAGAATCGAAACGATTAGGAGTTAAGATTTTTGGAGGGCAATTAGCAATTGCTGGTAACATTATCGTTAGACAAAGAGGTACTAAACATTATCCAGGTGAAAACGTAGGTATGGGAAAAGACCATACTTTGTTTGCACTTAAAAACGGAACTGTTGAATTCAGAAAAAAAGCAAATAATAAATCTTTTGTTTCAGTTAGTCCATTTGAGGATTAATTTTGGATTCTTTAATTTTTAAAAGCGTCTAACAAGACGCTTTTTTTTTACCTAATTGCCACAAAAACAGTTGGTATTTTTAATAGCTTAGACCTAAAATTTTCAACAGAAACAAGAAATGTTAGAAATTCAAAAAATAAGAGAGAATAAAGACTTCATAATTAATAGACTTAATGAAGTTAGAAAAATTGATCTTAGTGATACAGTCAATAAAATTTATAAGCTTGACGAACAAAAAAGAGAAACTCAACAAAAACTTGATTCATCTCAAGCTCAGTTAAATTTACTTTCAAGTCAAATAGGAGGGCTTTTTAAAAATGGTAAAATTGAAGAAGCTAATTCTCTTAAAATTCAAACAGCCTTAATAAAAGATCAAATTAAACAAACTAAAGAAGTTTACTCAAAACTTGAATCATCTATAGATGAACTTTTTTGTTTAATTCCAAATGTTCCAAATGAATTGGTTCCATCTGGCATTTCAGAAAATGACAATGAAATAGTATCTTCTTCTGAAATTAATAAAGATGATTTTAAATCATTTGTTCCTCATTGGGATTTATGTCAAAAATACAACTTAATTGATTTTGAATTAGGGGTTAAAATTTCTGGTGCTGGATTTCCTGTATATAAAGGAAAAGGTGCTCGTCTTCAGAGAGCACTAATTAACTTTTTTTTAAATGAAGCCTCAGAAATAGGATATCAGGAGCTTTTAGTTCCGCATTTAGTTAATGAAAAATCTGGATTTGGCACAGGACAATTACCAGACAAAGAAGGACAAATGTATCATACAGAAAAGGATAACTTATACCTTATTCCAACTGCTGAGGTACCAATTACTAACATCTACAGAGATGTAATGGTCAATATTAATGACTTTCCGATAAAACATGTTGGATATACTCCCTGTTTTAGAAGAGAAGCAGGTTCTTATGGCAAAGATGTTAGAGGATTAAATAGGTTACATCAATTTGATAAAGTAGAGGTTGTTCAAATAACTCACCCAGAAAAAAGTTATGAGACATTGAATGAAATGGTTAAATATGTCGAATCTTTACTTGAGAAACTAGAGCTTCCTTACAGAAAATTAAAACTTTGTGGTGGAGACCTAGGGTTCACTTCGGCATTAACTTTTGATTTGGAGGTATATTCTCCAGGTCAAGATAGATGGCTAGAAGTTAGTTCAGTTTCAAATTTTGAAACTTTTCAATCAAACCGATTAAAACTTAGGTTTAAAGATGGTAAAAAGACTAAACTAGCTCATACTTTAAACGGAAGTGCCTTAGCTCTTCCAAGAATAATGGCATCATTATTGGAGATTAATCAAGATGAAAAAGGGATTTCAATACCTAAAATTTTAATTCCTTTTACTGGATTTGATAGAATTGAAAATTAAACATCATGCGATTTTTAAATGTATTTTATTGTATTATTTGTCTGGTAACATTATCATGTTCTAACAATGAAAATCAAGAATTAAAGGATCTTCAAATTAGATTAAATTCATTAGAAGATATTTTTAATAAAATAGAGTTGTCGTCATATAATGATGCTTGTGATGGGTTTTCAGAAAATTTGAAATTAATTAAAAATTGTAATGATAGTGTGTCAAAACAATTTGTGTCGTTAATTAATCAATACAAAGTCATAAAAAAAACAAAGGATATTTTTATACTAGAATATAAGATGCTTTCAAAAAACTTTCAGTTGGAAAAAGCTCAATTAAAGGCTTTAAAAAAAGATTTAGAAAATAAATTAATTCCTAAAGACTCCATAAAATTTTATTTAAATAAAGAAGAAAAAAATATTATGGTAATTAGTGATGAAATTAATAATGTTAGTACAATATATAACGAAATTATTTCTGTTCATGAGAGCCTTTATAGTAAAATCAAAGAATTAGCAAATAACAATTGCAGTTGAGAATTTTAAAAAACATATCTTTTTTCTTCGCTTTTTTATTTCATTTAAGCATTTTCTCACAAGAATTAACACAAGATATTAGAATAGCTAACAATTACTTTTTATCTGGGGATTATGAAAAGGCGGCTATGTATTTTGATAAAATAAGTAATGATGAAAATTCAATAAATAAAATATATAATTATTACAGGTTGAGTCTTATTGAGTTAAAAAGATTTAAAGATGCTGAAAAACTATGTAAGACAAGAATAAAAAAGTCTCCAGAAAATTTGGCTTTAAATATCGATTTAGGATTAGTTTATAACTATTGGGGAAAACCTCAAAAAAAAGAACAACAATTCAATAAAGCCATTGAGCAAATTCAAAACAATACCAGTTATTCTCAAGTTTCTTCACTAGGATTGGCATTTGAAAAAATAGGACAATTAGATTTTGCAATATTAGTATATAATGCTGGAAATAAATTTAACACCTCAAATCCATATGTCTTTCATCAAAAGCTAGGATACATTTATAATAAACAGGGAGAAACTCAAAAAATGATTAACACTTTTTTAGCTTTAATTAAGCAAAGTGAAGGTTTTCTTTCTGTTGTTCAAAGTGGGTTTTCAAATTGTATAGATTTTAAGAGCAATTTAAAAGAAAAAGAATTGCTTAGAAAATCATTACTAAAGCAAGCACAACTTAACCCAAGAAAAATTGTTTATACTGAGCTATTAGCTTGGTTTTTCACGCTTGAATCCAATTATGAAAGCGCACTAATACAAGTAAGGGCAATTGATAAAAAATTGGGTAAAAATGGTCATAAAATAATGGAATTAGGCATTACTGCTTTAAATAATAATGAATATGATGTTGCTGTTAAATGTTTTGATGAGGTAATATCTTCTTCATCTGATAAGGAATTAATATATGATGCACAAAATAAACGATTGCTCACCTTCAAAAGGAAAATTATTGATGGGGTTAAGATTAATAATGAAGAATTGGTTGATTTAAAGAATAATTATTTGGGACTATTAAATCAATATAATTCAAAGGGAGATCAAGGGCGATTAAACAAAATGAAGTTTGATGTATTAAAACAACTTTCAGATTTAGAAGCTCATTATCTAAATGATTATTCTGCAGCTAATTTACACATTAAACAAGCAATAAACTTACCTGGTATTGATGTTTCTAAAATAGGTGAGATGAAATTAGAATTGGCTGATATTTTGGTTCTTCAGGACAATATATGGGAAGCTTCTTTGTTGTATATGAAGCTTGAAAAAAAATTTAGTGATGATCCAATTGGGCATCAAGCAAAATTTAGTAATGCAAAAATATATTATTACACAGGTGAATTTGATTGGTGTCAAGCTCAATTGGATGTGCTAAAAGCTTCAACTTCAAAATTAATTGCTAATGACGCCTTGGAACTTTCGTTATTAATTACTGATAATTACAATATGGATACCACAGAATCTACCATGCAAATTTTTGCTAAAGCTGACATGTATAAGTCACAATATCAATTTGATAAAGCAATAAATTATTACGATTCTATAATTAACAATTATAAAAACCATAGCTTAAATGATGATGTTTTATTTCGAAAAGCAGAAATAAATATTTCAAGATATAATTATACTGAAGCCATTAAAAACCTTGAAAAAATCATTAATGACTATCCGAATTCCTTATTAATTGATAATAGTTTATTTGAGCTAGGTGATATTTATGAGAATAAAATCAAAGATTTAGAGAAAGCAAAAAAATACTATAAATCTTTATTGTTTGATTATTCGGGAAGTTTATTTGTTGTTGAAGCAAGAAAAAGGTTTAGAAAGCTTTCTGGAAACACTAATGAAGTAATTAAGAAAAATTCATAAATATGGTTTTGTATAACGTAACAATTAATATTGATTATGCTGTTCATGATGAGTGGCTAGATTGGATGAAAAATGTTCACATTCCAGATGTTATGAATACAGGTCTTTTTATTGATAGTAAGCTTTGTAAAATTCATGCCGAAGAAGACGGTGGAAAATCTTACAGTGTACAATACCTTTTAAATAACTGGGAAGATTACAATCTTTATGTTAAAGAATATGCAGATGAACTTCAAAAGGAACATGCTGAAAAATACGCTAATAAATTTGTTGCTTTTAGAACAATTTTAGAAGTTGTAAGCCATGTTAAAAGCAAATGATTTTATAAATATACCTAGCCCTCTTCACAGGTTAGATCTTTCAAGTTTTGGTGTAAAAAATCATCAAGTTTGGGTTAAAAGGGATGATTTAATTCATTCAGTTATTTCTGGAAATAAGTGGAGAAAATTAAAATTAAATATTGATTCTTTTTTAGATAGCTCTAATTCCCATATTATTTCAATGGGGGGGGCTTTTTCAAATCATTTATTAGCCGTATCTTATATTTGTAATAGATATAAAATTCATAACACCCTGTTTGTAAGAGGGGAAAAACCTAAAAAGTTAAATGACATTCTCCTAGCTTGTGAAAGATATAATACCAATCTTGTTTTTTTAGAACGAAAACATTATTCAGATAAAGCATGGGTAAATGATTTTATTATCAAAAATTATCAAAATTCTTTTTTTATTCCAGAAGGAGGGGCGAATGAATTAGGAATATTGGGTTGTGCTAAAATAATTGAAGAAATTGAAGAAGAATTTGATGAAATATATTGTGAGGTAGGTACTGGTGCAACATTTATGGGAATTGAGGCAGCATTAAAAAAAAATCAAAATCTTATTGGAGTAGTTGTTTTAAAAGGCGCTGAAAAAATTAAAACTAACTTGGAAAATGAGTATAAACAAATTTTTTCAAAAAAAATAAATCCAAAATCTGTGTTAGTTCACGATTATCATATGGGGGGGTATGCTAAATACAGTTCAAAACTCATTGATTTTATGCGTTTATTTTATTTGAGGACTGGAATTAAAACTGATCCAATTTATTCAGGTAAATTATTTTACGCTTTAGTTCATAAATTGTTAAAAGAAAATAATCAAAAACAAAAAAAAATCATAGCCTTACATTCAGGAGGTCTAGCAGGGATAAATGGGTTCGAAAAAAGATATAAACTATCTATCTTTTCTAATTAAGTTTTTCAATAAGTATAATTTTTCATATTTTAAGGTAAAATTAAAACCATGAAAAAATGCTTCCTTTTTATATTGTCTTTTTATTTTTTCACAATAAATTTTAATGCACAATATTATTATACACCTAACTTTACACAAAGTAATCCTGGAGGGTTAAATAATGACAATGAATATCCTTCAAGTTCTAATTCTTTTTCTTCGGGCTGGACTACAATTTTACCTGGAAGTAATGCTTCTCCAACATGGTCATCTATTGAAACAATTCCTTTTAATTTCAATTTCAATGGAAATTTAGTCACTCAATATAAAGTCTCATCTTCTGGTGTTTTAACTTTCACAACTTCAGCAGGGGTAGTTCCTTTTTATTCAAACGCGTCAATTCCAGATCCTGTAATCCCAAATAATTCAATTATGATATGGGGTATTCAGGGTGTTGGTTCTAATGATGAAATTGTCACCAAAACATTTGGTATTCCTGGGGCTCAACAACATTGGGTTTTTTTTGCTTCTTATGAGGCAGGAGGCAGTTGGAGTTATTGGTCAATTGTTCTTGAAGAAGGATCTGATAAAATTTATATTGTAGATCAAAGACATAGTTCAAATGCATCTCCTCAAGTTACCGCAGGTATTCAAATAGATAATAGTACTGCGATAATGGTAACTGGCTCCCCACAATTAAGTAATGTTGCCGGAACTGATCCTACTCCGGCAGATAATTATTATTATGAATTTATTTTTGGGCAGCAAAATGCAATTGATATGTCTGGAGTCGAATTAATTACGTATCCTTATTTAAAACTTTCAGATGCTCCTTTTTCAATAGAATGTGTTTTAAATAATTTAGGAACAGATACAGTAAGTTCTTTTGACTTAAATTATTCTGCTAATGGCGGTACAATTGCAACACAATCCATTTCAGGATTATCTATTGCTCCATATGATACTGATACGTTTTCTCATGCCACACCATGGATTCCGACACTAGATGATTCTTATGATATTTCAGTTTGGGCCACCAATATTAACGGATCAATGGATATGAATACTGTTAACGATACCGTTACTCAACCCCTTCATGTCTTTGCAACAACAACTCAAAGAAAACCTATGTTAGAAATGT
>CEUK01016200.1_pt1 | contig 12530 bp, 8 predicted proteins | sample 356451 | NCBI WGS metagenome assembly CEUK01 (sample SAMEA2622843, study PRJEB7988) | marine metagenome | isolation source: saline water (ENVO:00002010), including
GTGAAAAATTTTTTGATTTTATAAACAAGAATTATTCTATTCTCTCAAATTCAAAAAAGCTTTTTGCAACTTTAATGGTCAAAGAACTTCTTTTGAGTTTTGCACCCTACACAAACTTTATAGAGGATTGGCAAATAAACTCAACGGATAAGTATAAGAAGGCAGATTGCCAGATATTTGTAGAGGCATTTTCACACCTCTTAGAAAGTAAAAATTCAGGAGAACTAAATAATCTTTATATTCTCAAAGCATGCATATTATCTTTCCAATTTTCTATTAGTAAAAATATAAATGAAATTAAAACAATAATCATTCATTTACATAAATTAAATCAACTAAAACATTATATAGAGTATTTGAATAAAGAAGATTTGGTTATTATATGTAGCAGAAATATATTCGATTTGGTTGGTTCAGGAGTTTTTCATTGGCATCATTATTTTAAAAAGAATTTTGAATTTGATAACTTAAATAATATGAAAAGATATAGAGAATCATATGCAAGGACGGCATTTGATTATAAAAAAGTATTTAACCATAAAGAATATAATATATTTATAACTATGCTTGAAAAGTTATCAGAAAAAAATTATTTGAACAAAATAAATAAAAAATTAAATATTCAAGAATTCAAAATTTATCCTAATTCAACAGTTTTAGGCTTGCCTAGAAGGCCAGATATACTATCAAAGAACAAAACGAAAAATACAAAAGGGTTTAATAAAAGAGTTGTTGACAGAGGAAGTCCTATAAAAAGAATTGGCATTATTGATTCTATCTTAATATCGATATGTAATAGCAATAGAATCAAACAATATAAAATTTTTCCTAATTCAAAATTTCTAACAATTCTTGTACACTCAAAACTTTATATAAGAATTTTTATATTCTTTTTATTTATTATTTTCCCAACGAAGATAGAACTATATTTCTTTTATAAAGCACCAATAAACTTAATTAATTTAATTTTATGCCCTCAACTCTCTTTTAAAGAAAAAATAAAACAATTTTCAAAAGTTATTTTTTACTTTTTTAAATATCCATATGAATTATTTTTAAATAGGTTAAATAAACTAAAATCTTTCGTACTTGATATAAACAAAAACTTCATCAAAGAAATTTAATCAACATTTATTTCTATAACCAATTGAATAATTCATCTCCAATCAGCTCTTTTTTTGGCTTCAAAACTTTACCAATTCCATGTAATCCATTCTTATGATTATTAAATAAATCAATCAAATATTTTAATAAAGCAGTTGAACTTATAGGATTGCTTCCAATTGCCACTTCTGCAGCAAGAACTATCCCATTCGCTCCAGCCGATAAGTTACTATATATATCAGAAATTTCAGCTCTTGATGGAATAGATGAATTCATCATGCTATCTAATACATTTGTGGCAATATTTACAGGTTTATTTTTTTTATTTGCTAATTCAATAATTCTAAATACAGCTATCGGTATTGAAGCAATTGATATTTCTCTACTTAAGTCACCTCTATCAATTAGTATTTCATCGGAAACTTCTAAAATCTCTTCAATATTTGCTACACCCAAAGATGTTTCTATTTTTGAAATAAGTCTTATATTTTGATTAATTTGCTTTCTAACTTTATTTACTTGATTAGCATTAGAAATAAAAGAGGCATAAACTTCATTACATCCGCGAGAAATTGCGTAATCTATTGCTTTTTTATCAAATTCAGTAAGTATAGATAAATTTAAATTCTTATTAGATACATCAAGAGCCTTGTTAATTTCAGTTTTACCCGATGCAATAACTTTTGTATTTATTAAATTATCACTTTCCTTTGATAAAACTTCTAAAGCTAATCCATTAAAGTCTACTTTAAGTCTATCACCAATATTTATTTGAGGATAAGCCTCTTTATGATTAAGACAAATTATATTCTTATCTTCTTTTTTCAATTCATTTCCATCACTAAATCGAATTTCAATAAATTGTCCAATTTCATAATTATTTTGAGGGCATAAGTTATTTATTCTCAACTGAGCACCCTGAGTATCAATTGCAGGTGTAATACCTTCGTTTGAGAGGATTTCAAAATATTCTTTTAAACTTTTCTCATCTGAATGCGACAAATTTATTCTGAATCTATCAGCACCAGCCAATTTTATTTTTCTTATCACATTTGGATCTATAGATTTTGGACCAATAGTTACTATAATCGAACTCATGAGAATAAAATAAGATCAGGTTTTTTAAAAGATTTCATAATAACAAATATTGCCAAGAGTTTTTAATCATAAAACATATCTAATGATAAGATCTCTCCTTTTAAAATATTTTTTTTAAGTATTTTTCCTAAAAAAACTTCTTCTTCGCCAGGAGGCAATCCAGTTGCAGGTCTTAACCATGTTAAATGCTCATATGCAATTTTACTGTTTGCTTCTAAATCTTGAGCTGCGGCAATTGATCTTTTCATCGAAATGATAGATTTTTCTTCACATTGTTGAATATTTTTTTCATCTAGAAAAAACATTTTATTTATAAGTTTAATTTTTTCAACTAACTCCTTCATCTCTTTTGGATCTGCAGAAAGTGAATGATCCCTAAAATCAGAGAAATTCTTATCTAAAGTAAAATGCTTTTCAATAATTTTTGCACCACTTGCGACAGCAGCACAAGAAGCTTCTATGCCTATTGTGTGATCAGAGTATCCAATTATAGCTTTCTCATATCTCTTATTGAAAAAATTTATAGCACCTAAATTAGCCTCCTTTATCGGTACAGGATAACTTGAAACACAATGAAGAAAAGCAATTTCAGATTTAAAATTCCCATCTAGCCATTTTTCATAAATCCTATCGATTACTTCTATTTCCGAAATTCCTGTAGAGATGATTGTAGGTTTATTAAAATTAAATACTGTATTAATAAGTTGTACAAAATTGTTATCTCCAGAGGAAATTTTGAATATAGGTTGAATATTATTTAAAAACTTTGCAGATTCTATATCAAATGGAGTGGAAAAAAATAAAATTCCAAGATCGTTTGCTTGATTTGCTAATTTGATAAACTCTTCATTACTTAATCTAAATTTACTTAATTGCTTAATACGATTTACGTCGGTAGAAGTGACAAAATTTTCAGGGTTTATTGTCTGGAATTTGACTGCATCAACTCCTGAATTTGATGCGGCCTCAATCATCTCACTTGCTATTTTAAAACTTCCCTCATGATTATTACCTATCTCAGCAACTATAAAAGTTTTATTAGAATTCAATATTGAAGATTTCATGATCAATAGAATAAATTATTTTGATTAAGAAAAAAAGCTTTGGGTTATTTTATGAATAAATTATTCATTGAATTAAATCTATAATTCTTCTACTTTAATCTATTATTACCTCTAGGCAAAATAAATTAAAGTTTATGCAGTTATTATTTATTGTCGACTTTGTTAAATGATGATTTCATGGAATTCCAACACTAACTGTTATGAATGTATTTACAGGAATTTTTGATATTTAAATCATGGGCTTTTACCAATTATGACTCTAAGCCTTTTTTTGCATATTTCACAATTTCTGGGATTGGATAAAACACAAATCTAGGACATCCAGCAAGTGAATATATGTGTCGAATAACCTACCAAATTCTTATCCTCATTTCCCGCGCCACAAACTAATCTAAAATAATTAGACGTTTGGAGGAACTCTTTATATAAACCGTATTTTTTTTACCTCTGCAGACATTAAAAAAATAATACCAATTACACGCTATATACTAAATTAAAAACACTAAATTTAAATTTCAAAATTATAATTTTTTTAATAAATAATAAAATTATTTATTAAAATTAATTGATATGCGAATTTTATATATGTATATCAATTTTTTTACTTATATTAAGAGGTCATATATTTTAATAAACTAATGCAAAAGAAAAATAGCTATACATTGGGTCTATGCACTATGGGCACTAGTTCAGCAGCTTTATTTAAGAATGGATGTTTAATTGCTGCAGTTGAAGAAGAAAGATTATCGCGAATAAAAAACGATAATCAATTTCCAAATTTAGCTATAAAAGAAGTATTAGACATAGAAAGAATAAAACTTTCTGATGTAAGTAATATTGCAATCTATTGGCAACCTTGGAGAGTTTTCACAAGAGTTTTAGGAACTTTAAAAAAAATGATGATATCATCAAATTCAAGGAAAAGTATTTTAAATAGAGTTCAGAAAATATTTACTCCTTCAACCATCTCAAAAGATGGGTCATGGTTTGATTTATTTCAAATTAAGAAAATTCTCAAAAAAAATCATGGAGATTTTCAAGCAGATATAAACTTTTATGATCATCATTTAACCCATCAAAAATATGGAGAATCAATAAAAAATTGGGGCGATTGTATTTCACTTTCTTACGATGGCGGGGGAGAAGAATATTCAACAGTTTTATCTATAATATCTGAAGGAAAAAAAAAGATCTTAACGCAACATAAATGGCCTAATTCATTGGGACACTTTTATTCAACATTTACAGGTTTCTTGGGCTTTAAAATGTTAGAAGGTGAATATAAAATGATGGGCCTAGCCCCATATGGAAAGCCTGAATATAAAGATAAGATCTTATCAGAAATACTCATATTAAAACCAAATGGAATGTATGAATTAAACGTTGACTTGTGTGATTATCACTCTGCACTAAAAGGCAAATTTAGTAAAAAATTTGAATTTCTATTTGGAAAAAAAAGATTGAATAATCAAAAGCCCACTCAATCTCAAATTAACCTTGCTAGCAGTGTTCAAGAAGCGTTCTTTGAATGCTTGCATCATATTTTAAAGCCAGCTTTTGAAGAGGCTCCTCATTTAAAAAAACTAGTCATAACTGGAGGATGTGCTTTAAATGTATCAGCTAATGGAAAAATTAGAAATTTAAATAATATTGATGAAATCATAATTCCTCCAGCTCCTCATGATGCTGGATGTGCTATTGGTGCCGCTATATGTAGCATTAAAAAAGAAATTAACTTTGAAACAGTAAGATCTCCATATTTAGGTAGGAATTTTTCTCAAGAAGAAATATTCAGAGAACTATTAAATTACTGCAAAACCAAACCAATTAGACTTCAAGAGAGTCTGATTCTTGAGAAAACTGTAAATTACTTAATTAAGGGGAAATTAATTGCTTGGTTTCAAGGAGGGGCAGAATTTGGTCCAAGAGCTTTAGGCTCGAGATCTTTCCTAGCAGATCCTCGAAATGACGAAATAAGAGATGAAATAAATCAAAAAATAAAAAAAAGAGAGCTTTTTAGGCCTTTCGCACCAAGTATTTTAAATACAGCTTCCAACGACTTTTTTGATATTGATCAAGATAGTCCTTATATGAATATAGTTGCTAATGTTAAGACAACAAATATTCCAGCTGTAACTCATATTGATAAAACCGCAAGAGTTCATACTATCTCAAAAAAAATGCATGAAAGATACTATAAGCTCATTGAACATTTTGGTAAAATTACCGGTATTCCAGTTTTATTAAACACTTCGTTTAATGTTCAAGAACCTATTGTTTATTCCCCTAAAGATGCAATTCATACTTTTGTAAATTCAAAAGTTGATATTTTGGTTATTGGTGACTTCATTATTACACGTGAAGATATAAAGTAAATCTTATATAAACTAAGAGAAAATATGTACATAAGTATTGATTTTGAGGATTTTTTCCACGACCTTAAAAGAGGACTGGGACTATGGGAAACTGGTCCAATAAAAGTTAAAGAGCTATGGGAAAAATATAATATCATCAATGAGTTCTTGAAGACTCATGGCAAAAATAAGGGTAAATATGCTACTTTTTTTTGTACTGGCGTTCTTGCAGAAAAAGAACCTCAATTAATTCAACAAATATCCAAAGATGGTCATGAAATAGCTTGTCATTATTTTTATCATGATGTTGTTCAACGAGAAGATAATGCCACTTTGTACAAAATGCTTTGTAAAGCTAAAGAGAGTCTTGAAAAGGTATCTGAAAAGCCAGTTAAAGGATTCAGAGCCCCATACTTTTTAATTAACAAGGATAATCCTGAGCAATATAAATTAGTTGAAAAAGTTTTTGAATATGACAGTTCTTTTCATTGTGGAAGTTTAAGAGATTGTGAGATTTTTAAGAAAAGAATGCGGCTTGAAACATTAAAAATAATTCCTCTTTATTCATTAAAAGCTTTTGGAAGAAGTTTGAAGCTGGGAGGGACCTATCTAAAGTTATTTCCTGCAACTTACACCAATATAATGTTCCAAAATTCTATAAATGCAGGATTAGAGCCTCATGTTTATTTACATCCCTATGAATTTGATAATGCAACAAATTTAAAAGTTGATTTTCAAGAGCTTTTACCATTGGGTAGAAGAAAAGCTATTTATTGGTTATTTCGTCAAAACCAATGGTTATCTTTCAGGAATAATTCTACAAAAGGGAAATTAATTTCATTAATTAAGAAAAGTGAATTGAAGGGAACCCTTGAAAATATTATATTTTGAATAAAAACTTAATAAGAATATTAATTTCTAAAAGAATCATTGATTTATAATATTTAAAAACTTAACGGAAAATAAAGCTTATATTTCCTAATTAATAAAAAAGATTAGATCTTTAAATAGATAATATTTAGAAGATTTAAAAAAAAATATAGTAAATTTTTAGAAATTAGACATAGAAATAACAGGAAATATCTTTTAAGAATTTAGTATTAAAAAAATAATATTGAAAAAATTTTTTCAAGTTTTAAAAAATTACTTAATAAAATTAAGCAAACTCGGATAAATCATTTTGGTTAAAATTAAATAAAAAACAGAAAATTTAATAATTTATAGTTATATCATTGTGAAAATATTTTTTAAATAATGATTTGCAAAATATAATTCATTAAAGAAAAGAATTACAACTAATATTTAAAAAAAATTTTCTAACGATACAATTAGTAAATTATAATAAACTTAAATTAAACCTAAAAAAATTGAAACTTTCTGATAACCAAAAATTACTTTTAAAGGATTTTATTAATTCAGATATTTTTCAAACAAAGAGTATAGAAAACTATTCAGAATATTGGAATCAGTATGCTTCCTCAATCAATACAACATTAGGGAAGAATAATAATATAATTAGCTTTGGTGGTACAGGTGGGTCAGCGCTTTATGAAAGCAAATTAACAAAATTAAAAAATTTATTATTTAATACAAAAGCTTTATTTGATATTAAATTTATTTTTAAAAAGATAAATTTTAAAAGAAAAAAATTTTTAAACTCTTTAAGAATTAAATATTTAAGTTGGGAAGATGGCTTTAATGCAGTGATGAGCAGTAATGAAATAGTTTCATATTCGGATTCTAAATATTTCGTTAATCATGACCATTTAAGAAATTATAAAAGTGTTTTTAAAAGTTCAAAAGAAGTAATTAAGGATTATAAAAAATGGGGACCTATGCCGATTTATGGAAAAATGTTTATCCATTATTATAATTTCAATCTTCTGCAGCCATTCATTCTTGAAAAAGAAAGGCAAAATTTCATGGAAATAGGTGGAGGAAATGGATTGTTTGCGAGTATTCTCTCTCGCAAATATAAACCCCAAAATTATATTATGATAGATTTACCTGAAACTTTAGTTAATACTTATTGTTATTTGTCTAATTGCTCAGAAGAATATAAGATTTATTTGCCAAATTTATTTAAGACAAAAGAGAGTCTCATGAAGGTTTTGAATAATAATGATAACCATAGTACTAACTTCATATTCTTAACTCCAAATCAGAAAGATATAATTCCTGAAAACTTTGTAGATTTTTCAGCTAATATGAGTTCTTTCCAAGAAATGGATCTTAGACATATTAAAGAATACTTCTCATTAATTAAAAAAGTTTCTAAAAAAGATGCTTTATTTTATTGTGCAAATAGAATCCAAAAACAATCTCACGGGGAAAGTGGTATTGAATGTAAATCTAAACCCAATATGTTCTATGAATACCCATGGGATAATGAAGATGAAAGACTAATCGATGAAGTAAACAGACTGCATAATTCCTGTTCTAAAGAGCCTACTGCAATAAGATTAGTGAAAATCAATAAGAAATAAGATTTTCAGATCTTAAACCTAATCAAATTTTTCTTTAAATTAATCTAAACTTTTATTAGAAAATATAATAGTCTAAGTTTTTAAATATATATTCTCAAACATCTAAATTATAATGTAAATAATTTATTTTATAAATGTTGTTTATAGTATAAAGTATTTATAAGTTTTAGAGAAAGAATAAAATATGACTATGAATAAAAGGGATAAAGACAATTTAAGCTCTGGAGAAGGAATAATAGCTAATCCCTCTTCTTGGAGTTTTAAGGGAATCTCAAATAATTTTGAAGAGCATATAAATAAAAGCGTTCCTTTATATTCTTATGCCCATGAATTAGTAACCTCGATGACTGATTACTTCATAAATTCCTCATCAGTTATTGTTGATATAGGATGCTCTAATGGAAATTTAGTTTCCTCAATAAGCGAAAGGCAAAAACATATTAAAGAAATTAATTTCTATTTAATAGATAAGGTGGAAGATATGATTAATTATGCAAAATCTAATGTAACCAAACAAATTAACCATAACTATCATTTTATTTGCGAAGATTTAATAAACTATAATCTTCCCGAAGAAGCAGATATTATTTGTTCTATGTTTACTATTCAGTTTATTCCACCGGCAATAAGACAAGAAATTATTAATAATATTTACTCCTCATTATCCTGGGGAGGGGCTTTATTCTTTTTTGAAAAAGTAAATGGAGAAGATGCGCGGTTTCATGAGTTGTTATTACAAAACTATGAGGACTATAAAATATCAAAAGGTTATACTTTAAATGAAATAAAATCTAAACAACTTTCTCTTCGTGGAGTTCTTAAACCTTTCTCAAGCCAAGGGAACTTAGATCTTCTTAAGAGGGGAGGTTTTATTGATATTCAACCTATATTTCAATACGGTTTATTTAGAGGTTTTCTTGCTATAAAATAACTAAATGTACTTAATATCTCTATTTTCAGGTATATATTTTTGCTCTGTATATTCATACTTATTTTTTAGAAGGTTAGATCTCAATGAGTTTTTTGTAACATTATTTGTTATAACTTCGCCAATACCATTGTTAGCTTATAGTAATTCTTTTTTAGTAAAATATTATCTATACTTTTTATTTATTTTTTCTATTTTTTATCAAATATATTTATTTTTGAAATCATTATTTAATGGGAAAATAAAATTAAAAAAATTATTAAAAATAAATAAATTTGATTTTATTTATAGAATTAAAGAGTATTTAATAATTAATAAATTCATAATATTTTTTACTTTATTAATAACCTTTTATATTTCTTATAAAATCCTTCCATTTCAATGGAGATTTGAAAACCACGATTTATTATATTTTTCTTGGGTAAATGACATTTTTGATATTTCATATAAAGGACCAATAAGATTATCAATCGCCTATCCAAATGAATTAAGTGCTATGAACCTACAATCAGGATCTTACCTTACGCCTTTTTTGATTTTTGCTAAAAATAATATCTTCTTTACTTATACAACAAAGTTTTTTCTTTTAATAGTCTCTCAATTCTACCTGATCTATATTTTATTAAAAAAAATATTTAGTAACTATTGTTCGAGATGGCAACATATTCTATTTTCAATACCTTTTGTAGGGATTTTATTTTTTTTAACTTTTTATTCTTTCGAAATAAACTATTCCCAATCAATTTCTAATTATGGATTACTTATATATATTCTCAATTTAGCATCTTTATGTATAAGATTTAGTTCTACAAAAAAAGAAACTGATCAAATTTATTTTATTAGTCAACTTATCCTAAATATAATTTGTTTAACATCATTTAAGGCGACAACATTCCCAACATTCATTTTTTCATTTATAGTTTTTTCATTTATCTTAAACAATCAAACTTCAAAAAATTTAATTTATAAGAGTATTAGAAATAATTATTTTTTAATTTTTTCTTTGCCATTTATTTCTTTATTAGGCTGGCTAAGTCAAAAAAGTAACCATGGCTATATTTCCTCTATATTTCCAATATGTTTAAAAGATGATATTGCCTTATGTACATATTCATTTTTTCGTAATCCATTTCAAGGTTGGTGGCCTCAAGAGGATTTAAGATTTTATTTACTAAGAAATAACCTCACTGACTCAATTATAGGAATCTACGAATATATTTATATCTGGTTTATTGTTATAGTTCCTAGTCTAATTTTTAGTTACTACTTAATTAAAAAGACAAATAATTTAGGATTTAAAATTTTTGGATACTTTAATATTTCTTATGTTTTTTCAGCTATTTTTTCCATCTTATTCATTAGAGAATCACTTTCCTTTAGAGGTATACACGTATCACATTCTTATTTAATTATTCCATTCTTCACGATAGCTTCCTATTGCCTCATATTAGTAACTAAAGATTTAGAGGTTATAAAAAATATAAAAATCAAACTTTTAATTTTATTATTGATTGTAAGTTTTGTAATTTTTAATCATTTTAATGATAGTGTTAACAAAGGAAGGGTTGATAAAATAAAAACGTTTAATACAGCAGAAGATATTACAATGACCTTTAATGAAAGTAAAAAGTTTTTCTCAACTAAAAATAGTGTTTGCACAAATGATAATGAGATAAAAAATAAATTTACTTCAAATCATCTTGATATTTATGGATGTGGAGATAATGAAATCAAAACACTTTATTCTGCTTTAAAAGGTTTAAGAAGTAACTCAGGAATAACTAATATTTTGTTAAAAAAATTCTTAATAACTAAATAAAAAGATTTAATAATGATTAATTTATTTAAATTTAAAAAGAAATTTAAAATTACTTTTTTAATATTTGCCTTCTTTGCTTCTTTCTCATTTATTCAAATTATTTTAATGCCAAACTTATTTAATTTATATTTTAAAAAGCTTCTTCTAGAAGAGAATGAAAATCTAAAAAGCAAATTAATAAAACTGCAGAAATCAAGTTGTAAGAAAATTTATGAAAAAAAAGCACTTGAGATTGATGAAAAATCAATTTTATCTTCAATTTGTAAAATAGATTTTAAATAATTATTATTTTAGAGTTACTTTATAATATTGTTTTTTTTTAATAAAAGATTTAATATTTAATATTAAAGAGCAGTAAGTTATTCATTGATGTCGGTAGTTAATAAATTAGTTATAAGTCAGGTAAAAGCATTATTGGCAGAATCAGATATAATTGTTGTTAGCATAGATGGACCAACAGCTGCTGGTAAAACTATACTTGCAGAGAATATAGGAAATGAATTAAAAAATAAGCTAAAAATTAATGTTGATTATTTTAGATTAGATTGGACTCTTAAAGAAAGAAAAGAAAGACAAAAAGATTTAAAAAAACTATTAAAGAATGAAGATGACTTTCTATTAGAAGGAGAATTACATATGAAATTAGATATTTTTATGAATTTCCTAAATAATGTTAAGCATATAAAAAATAATTCAGAAATTTATCAAAAAGAAAAGAAAATAAAGTTATCGGATTTATATTCTAGAGAAAATAATGGGCAATGCTCGGGAACATATATATATGATTTTTCTCAAAAGACAGTAATTATTTGCGAGGGACATTATACTTCTAGAACCGAATACTCAAATCTAATTGATTTAAATATTTGTTTATTGTGTGAAAAAGATGAACTTTTAAGGAGAAAAGTTGAGAGAGTTAAATCTTATAGATCAAGCAAGGATGCAATAGATTATTTTTGGAAAATTGACATACCATCTTTCTCCTACTATTTAGAAAGATATAAATATTGTGTAGATTTCTTTATTGAAAATAGTGATTATAATAATCCAAAAATCCTACCAAATAAAGATGCATCAAAATGGATAAAATTAAAAAATGATGAATTGAAACCTATTTTTTTTAATGACTATATCAATGTCGATTTTACAAAAATATATTATAAAATATTTTCTCGATCCGAACTAAATTATATGATGAGTATCAGGCAATTAAATGAATTATTTGATTTTCATAAGTTTATTGATAATGTTATTTCAAAAAGATTACAAGAGAATCTAGATCTATATCAAGAGGGCATTAAAGATTTATTGAATAGAGAAATAGATAAATTAAATTTATCTCTTAATAAAAATAATGAACCAAAAATAAAAATAAAATCCTCTTCAAATTCTTTTTTATATGATGTCTACAATAGAAGAATTCCAATAAGTTTTGGGATCAGCATCTTTACAAAAAATAAAACATTACATTTAAACTATACAGTTCATATGTATAAATGTGAAATAATAGTTTTTTGGGAAGGAGGTGTATTTGAATTTTCAATAAATAGATCCCTTACCAATATAAAAGATAAAATTAATTCTAAAAAAATAGAATTTAGAAATTTGATTGAGCCTAATAAATCAAAAAATAATAATGAAAAAATCAAGCTATATTCACCTACAGATTTTTGCATT
>CEUK01021321.1_pt1 | contig 12530 bp, 9 predicted proteins | sample 356451 | NCBI WGS metagenome assembly CEUK01 (sample SAMEA2622843, study PRJEB7988) | marine metagenome | isolation source: saline water (ENVO:00002010), including
TTGGGATGGTGAGGGTTGGTGTTGACGTCATCTGTGAATCCAAATTGAAGGACACCCATCCCACGTAAATTGTGTCGTTGTCTGAATTCGATGACTTCTGTTGGGATGATGCCCAAATCTTCTGCAATGATTTGGTCCGGTGATGCAACTATTGTCATGATATGGTCAAACAACTTGTCTTCAGGACCCTTTTGCCAGTGGCCGTTTGTTGCAACTTCCTCTGGATAAGGTATGGCCCAATTGGAATGAAACCCGCGAAAATGATCGATGCGTACGATGTCGTACATGCGAAACATTCGCTTCATGCGTTCCTCCCACCATCTCCAGTTGTCTTGTTCATGCGCCTCCCAGTTGTAGAGGACTGTTTCCCATACCTGTCCGGTTTCACTGAAGTAGTCCGGTGGTACACCGGCAATGTACGTTGGGTAACCGTCCCGATCAAGTTGGAACAATTCTCGATGCGCCCAGACATCAGCTGAGTCGTGAGCAATGAAAATTGGCACGTCACCAATCATTCTGACGTCGTTGTTGTTTGCGTATGTTCGCAACTGATTCCATTCTGCAGCGAAGGCTTGTTGTTCAAGGATGTATGGCTTGAGTTGGTTGTCAAACTCAGCCAGCGCCTCTGGATTACGGTTCTTGAGAGGCTCTGGCCATTCATACCAAGGCTTGCCACCTTGATCCTTTTTGATGGCGCAAAACAAAGCCCAATCGTTCAACCAATATGCATCCTCCTTCATTGAAATGTTCTGTTCCGGGTCGGCCAGATCACCCCACCCTGCAAACGCCGATGGTGAAGCATATGGCGAGCGGTATTTGTCAGGTGGTGTGAGTGGCAACATTTGCCAATATGAGAATCCGCTTTCTCGGAGCCAGTCAACAAATCGGTACCCTTCGGACAACTTCTGCGATGGTAGTGAGGTTAAGTGACAAAGAATTCCACTTTGGTGACCCATCTCCATCAAGTCCTTGCAAAGTCTTTCAAATTATCATATCTACGGTCAAGCCATGCGAAGAAGTGCTGTGATGTTGTCACTCCTTTTCTTAACTTCAACCATGGGTGGATTTGCCACTTCACAAACACCTTCGACCATCACAGTGGATGGCGATTTGTCCGATTGGACCGCTGACGAGTTGATGTCAAGCAGCAACATTGATTTGCACATGACATGGGATTCATCCAATCTCTACATTGGATGGGATGGAACCGATTGGAAATCGACCACCGAGGGAGCAGATCTCTTCGTTTACTTCAATACCTCAACGGACGGGTCGGTCTTGAGCAAGGACTGGGGCTTCTCACATACACTTCCATTTGCTGCGAATTATGGATTTGTACTTGAGGATGACACATACTTCCGTCTCGTATCCTATGATGGAAGTGCATGGGTCGACAGTGCCTATGTGGTCGATTTGTTTGCTGGATGGGAAGGAAACATGGTGACCGAAATTGCCATTCCATGGGCCGAAATTGGTTCACCATCATCGTTGGATATCATCATGTATGCACAATGGCAAGATGAAGGAAATGTGTGGGCTTCGTTCCCACAGCAAAATCCGGCAAGCAACAATGGAGCTGAAACGTTCACACATGCTTGGCACATTGAGAATGTTAACAATGCAACTTCACCAAACCAATTACCTGTTATCCAACCTGCAGCGGTTGGTAAAGTCGAAGATGCACTCAACCTTGCAATTGTTTTCCATCAGCATCAACCGTACTACAAGAACAAACTTACGGGCATGTACGAGATGCCATGGGTTCGTGTCCACGCTATGACAGAATACGTCGATTCACCAGGCATTCTTGCTGATACTGGAACGAAGGTAACGTACAACCTTGTGCCCTCGTTCATCGAACAACTTGTCGATTACCATGAGCAAGAGACACTGGATGTACATACAGACATCGCCAAGCGTTCGTGGGCAACAGGTGGCTATCCAAACGCAACAGATCTTGAACTCCACACCATGCAATTCCAATCGTTTTGGAACAGTGGTTGGATTTACAACGTCTCCGAGGATGATCCGAAACTCGGCTGGCTTCACCCTTCGAGTGCACGCTACAAGGAACTCTACGACAACACACTCCACAATCTAAAACCTGCAACCATCATGGACGATGACCTGCTTCCGCCGCAGGATTTCCTCGATCTCCAAGTCCTTTGGTACCTGTACCAATTCTCTCCAGATTATGTTCTCGGCTCCTACAACTCAAGTCATCGTGACCAAGGTCTCATCGATTTGTTCATGCAAAGTGGGAATTACGAATTGAGCGATTTGAACTACGTTCTCGATGCCCAACATGGCCACATGGGCAACGTCTTACCTATGTACAGTGAACTTGCTGCAAACGGACAAGTCGAACTTACGACCACACCGTACTACCACCCTATCATGCCTCTGCTTATGATGGAAGGTTGGACCATGGAAGACGGAATTCGCGTCAACAAAGAAGCATGGCCGGAGGATGTGCAGAATCATCTCATCACAGGGATGGATTTGTTCGAAGACGAACTTGGCTTCCGTCCAACTGGAATGTGGCCGAGTGAGGAAGCTGTTTCGCCTGCCATGGTTCAACCGGTCACGGACGTTGGTATCGAATGGATGGTCACCGATGAGGAAATTCTCAAGCAATCGACCAATCAAAATGGCGACTACATCGATGTGGAGGATGTCACCAACTTGGCAACACCGTGGAAAGTCACTGGTGCTGATGGTGGTGAAGTAGCCGTCATCTTCCGTGATCGTGTCATCTCGGATCGTATTGCTTTCCAATACGGAACGATGACACCAGAAGCCGCAGTCTCTGATTTCATTGCCTACCTTGACAACATTCGACAACAACTGCTCGATGCGGGTGAAGACCCGTCCGAACACCTACTTACCGTCGCCCTCGATGGAGAGAATTGGATGTTCATGTCCGAGTTCCAACACCAAGACAATGCCCGTCCTTTCATGGCAGAATGGTACAGTCGATTGGCAACGCATCCAACCATCGTAACTACGACACCATCTGAATTCCTCGAAACCGAACCAACATTGCCAGAAATTCAAACCATTGGAACGGGTTCATGGATTGACGGCACGCTTCGTACTTGGGCTGGTGAAGAAGAAGAATCCCTCGCTTGGCAACGTCTTGTCGAAGCACGTCAGCAATTGGTCGCTTTCGAAGCGGACAATCCAAACGACCCTGGTCTCGAGGCTGCATGGGAATCGTTGTACATCGCTGAAGGTAGCGACTGGTTCTGGTGGTATGGTCTCGATCAAGATAGTGGCTACGACGAGAACTGGGACGTTCTTTTCAAGGTCCATCTGTCGAACATTTATCGAGCGGTCAACCTCGATCTTCCTCCGTACTTGCAAGACTTGTGGACCAATCCTGCCGTTCCGTCACCGGCAGCCTCCTCGATTATTGAACCGATGGTTGACGGTGTTGCATTACCTGGTGAATGGGACGGTGCTGCTCGCTACGACGCACCGGTTGAAGGAGCACCGTTCAACATTGAGGAGTTCTATGTTGGCTATGACGCTTCCAACGTCTTTGTCCGAGTGGATGCAACCACCATTACAGAACTCGAGAACTTGTCGCTCGATGGTAAATCCCCTGATTTAGCCCTCTACTTCATGCAACCCAATGCGGTCAATTTCAACGAGGCTGAAACGAATTTCCGTACCTACTATGGCAATCAAATTCTCAGTTTCCCATCCAAATACATGGTCGCTTTTGATTTCGAAACTTTGCGAGATGATGGACGTGCGAAATGGAATCTGTTCACGGCAAAGGGCAAGACTGGTGATCAAGAACAATGGGTGCTAAGCGGCAGTTCTGGACTCGGTGGTTGCGCAGTTCAGGATGTCTATGAGTTTGTCATCCCCTGGTCAGAAATTGGACTTGCACCACGTTATTCGACACGAATCAAGGTCGTCGCAGCTCTCGCTGATTCGCTCGCTTATGGCGATGGTGAAGACAAGGAGATGGCACCGCCAGCACCAGCAGAAATGGTACTTCCTGACCTCGAAGAGTGGGTGACCTTGCTCGAGCTTGACGATGCGGTTGGAGATGAAACCGGTGATGGAGACTACATCTATCCACTTGCAAGTGATTTCGCAACACCAAACAACGGTGGTCTGTGGGATGCAAGGAAACTGACCATTCGACAAAGTGCATGGAACGCTCAATTCATTCTTGAAATGGACGAAATGACCGACATCTGGGGCTTGAGCAACGGATTCAGCCATCAGATTGTACAGATCTATGTCGATCAGGGAGACACGAGTTATGGCTCAACAGAGATGCTCGATGGTGCAAATGCTCGAATCGACGATGCATGGGCGTGGGAAGTCGCCATCAGTGGAACAGGAGAACCAGGTGCCGTCTTTGCTGTTCAATCCGAAACGGGAAGTACTTCGTCTCGTGGAATCGATGTCTCAGGTGACATTGATGCCAAAACCATCACATTCACTGTGAGCAAGGACGTGATTGGCGACGACATCCCGAACTATCGCTACATCATTGTGATCGGTAGTCAAGACGGATTTGGTACAGGAAAGTGGAGAGACGTTGATGCATCACCCTCGACCTGGACACTTGGTGGAGGTTCAAATCCTGCTGCCGATGATGGAATCGATTACGATCCGAACATCATCGATATGATTCTCGAGGGAGATGGTCAAGAACAAATGCTAGCTTCATACGATGTTGATGGCCATGTGTATGCCACATTAACCGGATTTGAAATGCCTGAGATTCCACAACAGATTTTCGGAGCATCTGTTGAAACAGTCACCTCTTCGAGCGCAGTATTGACATGGTCAACAACGGTCTCTGCGGCTACATCCATTCAATATGCTCTTGCAGACCAACAGCCTGTTGATGCAACGACAAATGTTCTCGAAACAGCTGAAGGAACGGAACACGCTGTGACACTCACTGAACTCGGAGTTGGAACGTCCTACTGGGTGTTTGTTCGGGCTGAAGGAACGGAAGATGTTATTCTGTACTTCAACACGAGCAGTGTCGTTGATGAAACAGCTCCTGAATTGTTGAACTTGGATGCTGAAGTTCTCGATGATGGGCGAATCCGAGTCACTTGGTACACCTCCGAAAGCGCTACAGAGACTGTCTCAATCGCAGGTACAACAATTCACGAGGATGAATTTGCAACGAAAAAGAACCACGAATTCATCACTGAAGCCTACGCCAACGGTGTGTATGAGTTGTTGGTCGAGAGTGCAGATGCTTCAGGCAATCTCAATCAAAGCAGTATCTCGGTTACCATCGATGTGGAGGCAGACAATACCAATCCAAATCCAACGAATCCAAACGAATCGACAGATGGTGACAATGGTCAACAAACATCCTCCTCAGTTTCAAGTGGTGTCGTTCAAATTGGAATACTCATCACTGTTCTTGTTCTCCTCATTGCCTTCATTCGTGTTCGAAATGGCGAAGATGGCGACGATAAGTGGGTCTAATCCTCGTTGAGTTTGATTTCTCGAATCCACTCGCCGAGATAGGCAGCGACAGCAATCATGCCAAGTTGCGCGAGGGCTCGGAGGACGTGTGCCCACAATGGAAACGTGTTTCCATTCAACGGAATGTCGTTGATCCACATGTTGAGATTCGCCCAATACAGAACGATGAGAAGAGCAACCGTCGCCCTTCCTGCAATGGCTCGTGTCGGTCGGACAATGAGTCCGATTCCACAGAGAACCTCTGGAATGCCGCTAATGATGACCCAGAATTCTGCACTGAATGGAAGTGCCTCAGGTACAATCGGTGTGAACCATTTAACATCGATGAAGTGAAGAATTCCAACGTAGATGAAAAAAGCACCCAATCCCAACGCCAGTACGTCTTTGTGGTAGGGCCACAAATGCTTCATCGCTTCACCACGATGGTCAGGAGGTCACCATCTTTGAGTTGGTGATCAAGTCCGACACGCTGCCAGTCAAACTTCGCAGAAGGACCCTTGATTCGAGCGAAACGGAATTTTCGGACAAAGTCGCGATGCAATTTGTTGCAGATCGTTTCAACGGTTGAATCGTCCTTGACAATCAGAGGTTCCTCCAAATCGGCTTCTTGTCCTTGTGGCTTAAGGAAGATGCGCATGAAGCCAAGATTGTCGTAAATGAAATCCTTCAATTCAGTGAGTCCAATGTCCTTGAACGCTGATATTTCCATGATTGGCCAGTCGCTTGGGAGTCCAGATTTTGCTCTTTCAATATCCTCAGGCGTGGCGATGTCAATTTTGTTGATGGCAATAACCGCTTTTTCATAGACGATGTTTCCTGCTAAACAATCAACAATTTGTTCCGCTGTTGTATCTTGTCGCAACGTTACAATTGCAGATGTATACCCAAACGATCGAATGATGTCACCCATTTCTTCAGGAGTAAGATGCGTTTGTTCGACCGTTGTCCGTACATCGATTCCTCCTTTATCGACACGTTTGATGAAAACGGGAGGCTTCTGTTGATTTAATCGGAGACCAGAATTGTGCAATTCTCGATGCAGGACAGTAAAATGCCCGTCTTGGAAAGGGTCAACGATGTAGAGAACCATGTCGGAGGAACGAATCACATTGAGAATTTCTTTGCCTCTTCCCTTCCCTTCTGCAGCACCTTTGATCAACCCAGGCAAGTCGAGAATCTGTATTTTCGCACCACGGTGTTCCATAACACCAGGAATACACGTGAGCGTCGTAAAGGCATAACCACCTGCTTCAGAGTGCGCATCAGTCACTTTGGAAATCAATGTCGACTTACCGACGGAAGGAAATCCAACCAGTGAAACGGTCGCATCGCCAGACTTCTTGACTTCGAAGCCCTTGCCGCCACCACTCGCTTTTGAGTGTGCAGCGGCTTTCTCTTCCTTGAGCTTGAGTTGGGCAATCTTGGCCTTCAACTTCCCAATGTGGGCGTTGGTGGCCTTGTTCTTTTGCGTCTTATCGATTTCAGCGCGAATCAATTCGATTTGCTCTTTAATCGTCGCCATACGTACCCCCCTGTTCTTTTGGAACAGACCCTGTTCTTCAAGGCTGTTGTAAGAACCTTGGAGGATTCATCGCTTTACGTCTTCATCCGATTCGGTTGAAACTACCATCCGGCATCATCTGCCATCGGCTCTGGTCAGGTCCAATGTAGATGGTCTGCCCAGTCGATTGATCGTACTGTCCACCTGGTGGTAGGCCAGTGTAATCGGCGACTCGGTTTGGTTGAGCAGATGGCGAATAAACAAGAGGTTAGAGCATTGTGACTCAATTAGTTGTTTCTTTATTCTGCCGATGCCATGAAATCTGAAACATGGTTGGGTTGTAACATGGGACTTGAAATCGTTGTTCTACTCGTCGATGTCCCGAGTTTGCGTCAACTTGTCACGACTCCATGGTGTGACCTTTATTCAGGCTTAGAAAAGCGCACCATGCGTTCGATTCGTCCGGAACAGGATTCACGCTTGAAGGTCAATTTTGACATTGATGCCGAGGCGGAATTGCTCGACTGGATGGACACACAACAACGCGATACCTCAGAAACGACGTCCTTTTGGTCGTGCTTGCAGGATTCAGGCGATGGTGAAAAAGGTCTTCTTCTCGCCATGAAATGGGCCAGTCCAGGAGCTTGGGAAGCATGGGAAGGAAGAGCCTACATGTATCTCGATGTTGCGCTTTCAAAAACGATTGCAGGTGAAGAAGAACTCTACGGCGGTGAAACGTGGGATGGAGTTTGTCAAGCACTTTGGAACATTCCTGAGCAAGAATATGCTGAACGCGTTTGCTTGGATTGGATGGAGCGCCGCAAGGAGCTGGGCGAAACGATGGATGAGAAAGAAGATCCGCGAATCGTTCCAACCTTCGAAGCCCACGATCGAGCTGCAAAGGCCCTCGTTCACACTATGAAGCGTTGGAACAGCGAGGATAGTCTCGTTGCCATTATTGGCCGAGATCATCTTGAAGCAAGAAAATGGGGGACGTTCTCGTGGAATCTCTCAACTGTTCTTGCGAACGAACTTCCTGATGAAACAACAGCGTCGGGTTGAAAGACCACATCCGTTTCGGTGGAATCATGTCAGAGGAGAACGAAGACGTTCCTTTGGATGAAGTCCCCGAATCTCACGATGATGAGACACCTGCCTTCGAAGAGGTCGATGAGCAGATGGATTTGTCAGAACACGTCGAACCTGTTGATCCTCTCGAAGAAGCGATTCAGCGGGCAGAAAAGGCTGAGAAGGAAATCGCCTACAAAGACGCAGAAATCCAAAACGTTCGCAAGCGTTTGATGGCTGAAAAGTCATCGCTGATCCAGTACGGTGGGATGGGCCTTGCTCGACGAATGATTCCAATTTTGAACGATGTTGATCGAGCACTGAGTCAAGTTGAGGATGATGATGAATCTCCTGTTACGCAAGGCCTGCGATTGTTACGAAACAAATTGTGGAGAGAACTTGAAGCCGATGGCATCAAATCCATCGAAGCGAAAGGTCAAGAATTCAATCCCGCAACGATGGAAGCCATCACCACATTGCCAGCATCTGAACAATTCCCTGCAGGCCAAGTCATCGACGTTCTCGAACCTGGATACATGTACAAAGAACGAGTCCTTAGAGCAGCTCGAGTTGTCGTTGCAACCGAGTAATCAACCAGCATGCGGACTTGTGTTGATTTGTGAAAAACGATACAGGCCGTCTTGTTCAATGAGCCATTCAATGACAGATGCAGGAACACTCGGAGCCAAAACCATCCTTGTGGCATCGTCATCGTAGACCGTTGAAAGCATCATACATGTTTGTCGAATACGCCAACCTTCGAATTGTGTACGCTCATGAAGATCGACCCAACTGACTTCAAAGTCGGATTCTTCATAGAGCGTCCTTGTGCCATCATCGGATGTTACGAGTGTTCCTTTACCATGGTGATTTGATGCATGTTCAACCCAGTTTGGCGGATCATTGATGTCTTCGATTCCAACGATATCGATCTTTTCTTCGTATTCATTTGTGTTAACCCATCTCTGAATCATATCTTTTCGTTCTGCGAATGAAAACGGGTTGTCCACTGTCCATTCGTCTTGTGCAGAACCGACTGCGATGGTAACCTTCTCGTAACGAGCAAGGGCTTGTTCGACGAGATATGCATGGCCGTTGTGAAACGGTTGGAATCGTCCCAGTACGATTCCTTTGCCCATGGTTCACGCAAAGTAGGATGCAACATCAACGTTTGGAAGTGCATGTCCCATCTCATTGAAACAAGCAATCATTCGATTGCATCCTTCAATCATCTCTTCGATGGTGGTTGTACCCATACTTCCTACTCGAAACATCTTGCCTTTGAGGTGATCTTGGGCACCGATCACTTGCGTGGCATACTCATCCTTGAGTTTGCTACGCCATGAATCGTTCAAGCCTTCTGGATACATGATGGCGGTCACTGTGTCGCTCTGCTGGCCAGCATCTGCAAGCAACATGAAGCCTAGGTCAGAAAACAATCTGCGTACGCCATCAGCCAATGTTTTGCATCGATTCCAGCGATTCTCAAGTCCTTCGTCTTCAAGTTCGCGAAGCGAGGCTGCCCAACCCATTGCTAGGTTGATAGCAGGTGTCCACGGAGTTTGATCATCGTTCCCTTTCTTCAGGGCAGATACCATGTCGAGGTAGTAAACTGGATTGGAATCGCCTTGCTGGCGGATGGTGTGGACACGTTCAATGAAGTGGCCATTGATGGCTACGGCTGCAATCCCGCTTGGACCAGCCGTGCACTTTTGTGCACCCATGACCACTGCCTCAGCGTTCCATTTCGCAGGATGTACGGGAAGACCCCCTACTGAGGTTATGCCATCGAGAATGAAGGCTACACCATGTTCTTGGCAAAGTTGAGCGAGTGCTTCAGCATCCTGTGTGATTCCTGAACTTGTTTCGTTGTGACAAATGAGGAGCGCTTCGAAGGTTCCGCGTCCAAGTTGTTCCTCGAGTTCCATAATGTCGAAACTACGGCCCCAGTCGTATGCAATATGCTTGACTTGACAGTACTGTTTGCAAATGTCTGCAACACGTTCACCAAATTTGCCGTTCGTCGGAACGAGCACCCGATCGTTTGGCCTAAACCTATTGGCAATCACCATCTCCATGGCAGCTGTTCCGCTTCCAGATACGGCAAGAACCTTGTAATCATCTTCACCAGCCCATGACTCAGTTCCACGTTGGCGAGAAGATGGTGTGAGGTTGAAGGCCGTTCGCAATCCAGCATTGAGATCTGCCATCACATCACGAAATTCAGTTCCTCGTGCCGTCATGACCGGTGTTGCCATGGCTTGCAAACATGCATCACTCATTCGAACGGGGCCGGGGACGAGAAAGCAATCGCCTTCGTGTGCCATGTGCCGATGGTGACGCGCACGGTTTTTGAATAAGAACACTGGACTTTCACCGAATTCATCGTTTGCATGGATGCTATGTGCTAAAGACATGGAGGTTTAGGAGCAGTCATGATGCGAGTGGGTCTTGCGATGTTGCAAGGTGCACGGCATGAGCATGAAGAGGCGATTCTCTCCATTGCCAAAGACTTGCAACATGATGTAGAAGTTGTTCAATTACGCAGAGGTGATCAACTTGATGCTTCGATTCATGGGTTGATTTTACCTGGTGGCGAATCGACAACGATGCGTATTGCAGCACGTTCAGAAGGATTGCTCGACGCTATCTACGACTGGATGAACGAACATCCAAATCGTCCAGTGCTCGGAACCTGTGCGGGGGCAATCCTCCTCGCTATGCCAAGCAACAATCAACCGCCATACATCAATGTCCAAATCTCAAGAAACGCATGGGGGAGACAACGTCAATCCTTTGAGGCAGATATTGAAGTCGAAATGGAGCGTTTGGAATCAAGTGGAGATTCAGTACAACGAGCGCCTGATGTCTTTGGCCACACGCCTCTGGTGGTTGGTGAAATTGAAACTCAAAACGCAAGCGATGCTTTTCATGGCGTTTTCATTCGTGCACCTCGTTTCGAATCCGATGGCATTGACTGCGAAGTTGTTGCCCGATTAGGTGAAGAAATTGTAGGTGTTCGAGATGGTTCAAAATGTGCAGTGACGTTCCATCCAGAACTGACCAATGACCGACGCTTCCATGCATGGTTATTGAACGAAATCGCTGCACTTTCACCGACGGATTGAACAAGGAGTGCACAGGGGTTCTGCTCATGGTCGTCCATCTTCCCATGCATACGGAGATTCTGCCACCTGAGGAAGGTGAAGCCGAAGGATGTGTCCAATGCCAACAAGGACGAAAGTTGGTCCTCTTTGTAACTGGTAAGTGCCACTGGGGATGCGATTATTGTCCACTCTCGGAAAACCGGCGTGAATCTCCTAATATGTTTGCAAATGAGCGAAGATGCAGTACTTGGCAGGAAGTTATCGAGGAAGGTCATGCCATGAAAGCTACTGGAACTGGCATCACAGGAGGCGATCCAATGCTTGACCCAGAACGCTCTGTTGAAGCCATCAAACAACTGAAGCAAGCCTTCGGACAAGAACACCACATTCACCTCTACACATCGATTCCATTCAAACTGGAATGGGTTGAAAAACTCGCAACTGCGGGTCTGGATGAGCTTCGATTCCATCTTCTCGATGGAACAACAAAGCAGTATGAAGAGGTCATCAAGGCATCGAGTGACGCTGGAATCAATGTCGGAATCGAACTCCCTTGCGAACCAGACAAGGAAAAATCTCTCTTTGAACTGCTCGAACAATTGGACCAACTTCCCGTTCAATTCCTCAACTTGAATGAATTGGAAATTACAACAGGCAATCAAGAAAACATGGATGTTCGAGGCTTCAATCTCTCAAGTGGTCTTTCTGCAGCGGCAGAAGGGTCGTTTGAACTTGGTGTTCGACTGATGGAAGCGGCCAAAGACTTGTCCTTCCATCTCAAATTCTGTACGGCCTCTTACAAAGATGCAGGACAATTGCGAGCACGATTCCGACGGAGAGCAGAAGCTACACTTCGACCTTACGAAACGCTTTCAGAGGACGATACGATTCTTTTCGGTGCGATTCCAACAGATCCTGAAGACGCTCGTGATGATATGATGGAATTGCAAGAAACCTTGCACATCGGTACGTCTTGGCTTCGTTACGATGCGACCGCTCGTCGTATCGAAATGCCTCTGAGTGTTGCCGAAGAACTTGCAGAAGTTCTTTCAGTCCCAGTACAGATGGTCGAAGTTCATCCAACACACGAGCGATTGGAAGTATCTGTGGTACATCTCAATGCAACATCGATGAAGCAGCATTAGTTTCATTTGCGACCAGTGAATGGAATGGCTATGGGGATGCTTGACCAGGCCGACTGGGGTGTGTTCAAGCGCTCCGAAACGTGGAATGCGTTCGGTATTGCAGTCGTTCTCTTCGGCGTGATTGCCTTTGCTGGCCTGTCTTTGTTTGACAGCATGGATGAGATCTTTGAGTCGGATGCTGAACCTGCTCCTATTCCTGAAATCATTGTTCAGAGTTTGAACCGTACTGGA
>CEUK01185720.1_pt1 | contig 12529 bp, 11 predicted proteins | sample 356451 | NCBI WGS metagenome assembly CEUK01 (sample SAMEA2622843, study PRJEB7988) | marine metagenome | isolation source: saline water (ENVO:00002010), including
TGGTCGCAAATTATTTCATCAAAAATTTGTCTAAAGTTTGCAAACTGATCACTGTATATATAATCTATGTTTCCACAATGCTTTAATACTATTCCGGCATTTAGAAAATATGGTATAACATTTTGAAATGTATTAAACGCTATGGTAGAGTCCATAGTTTCCGATGAATCAGAATAAGAAATAAAATGGAATTTTACTGGGACTAAAGAATCAAAGCTTATCGATTTATTTGATTTAATTAAATTAATAAAATCTAAGTATTCTTTTTTAGAAGAATAAGTTACTTCCGTCCCACATTTATAGTTGTCCTGTGCACAGAAAACATTTGTTAAAAGAACAACAGCAAAGGGTATTAACGCACTAACCTTCATGAGTTAATTTGTTTATTAATTTTTTCAAATATCTTTTCTACAGCTGGACAGAAAGGTAAATTTTTCAAATGAAGACTCAATTGCTTTTTTTGTTGCCATGTATCTGTATGAGGATAAGTCCTACATGCCGATGGTCTAACATCATATATTTTACATTCATTATTTTCTTCTAAAAAATAGCAAGGCATCTGTTTAAAAACCCAATCATTATCTTCATCAACTTTTAAATAGTCATTTTGAAATTTTTTAGCCGTTGTTCCAATATATCTACTGATTCGTTTTATATCTGTATTTATAATTCTTGGGCCTAAAGTTTTACAGCAATTTGCACATGACAAACAACTTATTTCTTCAAAAACCTCATCATGAGCTTCTTGAAATTTTTGATCTACAAATTGATGAGATTGTTTCTTTAAAAAATGAACTAGTGACTTAGGGTTACTCTTGTTAATATTTTTTTTCTTTTTCATAGATCATAATGCTATTTGATCTAAAGAGTTTTTTATTTCTGATATGTCCTTAATATATTTTGTTTTTAAAGTATCAGGAATGGGATCTTTTGATGGAACAGTTAATTTTAAAGGGTCTACAGCCTTTCCATCTATATATATTCTATAATCTAAATGAGGCCCTGTACTTAACCCTGTACTGCCAACTTCAGCTATCTTTTGTCCTTGTTTTACAGAAACCCCCTTTTTAATCCCAGGAGCATACTTTGATAAGTGTAAATATTTCGTTTCTACATCTCCATAGCTGTGTTTTATTTTAATCATTTTTCCTGCACCACCAGCTCTACCAACAAAAGTTATTTTACCATCCCCTGTAGAAACAACTGGTGTGCCAGTAGGAGCTGCGTAATCAACTCCATGGTGAGGTTTATATACCTTAGTAATTGGATGCAACCTGCTATTTGAAAACTTAGATGATATTCTAATGTATTCTAATGGTGCCGATAACAATGCTTTCTTCATACTTTGCCCCTTCTCATTATAATAGTAATTCTCTTTGTCAATAGGCGATTCATAATCAAATGCATAATAATCATTCCCCATATGATTAAATAAAACAGCTTTTATTTCACCAACTCCAATAAATTCTCCATCAACATATTTTGCTTCATAAATTATTTTAAAAAAATCATTTTCTTGTACTCCAAAAAAATCTATGGTCCAAGCGTATAAGTTAGCTACTTTATTTACCAATGCCGGAGTTAACCCTTTATCTATAAAAGATTTCCATAAACTACTATTTATTTTGCCTCCAGATTTTTTTAATTCAATGGTGATAGGTTTTTTAAGAATCTCCATATTAACAGAATCTTTTAGGTGCATAACAACCATTTCTGTTGACGATTTTTTATATAAAAAATCAATTGCTTCCTTTAAAGAATCATTACTTTTTATAATATAATATTTATCATTGGGATATATTTTTTTTACATCAAATACACTTTTAAATGAATCTGATAAAACAGCTATTGTAGAATAATTAACCCCATATTTTGGAAGAATATGTCCTAACGATTGATTTTCTTTAACAATTCCACTATCAATTATAAATTGTTTTTGACTATAGCCTTGTATAAAAGTTTCTTTTTCTTCAACAACTTTTTCTTCAATTGAAGAGTCGTCTTTAGGACTTGAATTTTCTGGGATATTTGTTGATTCACACCGACTCAAAAGCATTAACCCCAAAATTAGCAAACTCCAAAAAAGTATATTCCAGATGTATCTTCTCATAAGTATCACAATAATACTCATCATATAAATGAAAAAGAATCGTCCTCTTTCTATTTTATAAACACATAAATGTTTCTAATGTAAATTGATTGAATGTATAATTTTAATGTTTTGTTTGGCTCTATCTTTTAAGAAAAAAACAATCCCAAACGAAAACAAATCAATACTTAAGCTAATTGCTTTATCTTGAATGATTCTTTTCCAAGCAATGGTCATTGACTTTGACCAATAAATATCATCAAAAACAAAAATAGAATTTTCATTTGCTCTTGTTTTACAGTAATTATAATACGTTAATGTTGCCTCTTCAGTATGATTGCCATCAAAAAAAACAAAATCAAATTTTTCATTACATAATTGGGTTTTCAATACTTCGATAAATTCACCGTTAATTGCATTTATTTTAGATAGTCCCATCGTTTTAAAGGTTTGTAAGGCTGATTCATAAATAGACTTTGACCCTTCAATAGTTATAACAGAACCTCTTATGTTTGCATTTGATAAATAACAAGTAGTTAAGCCCAGTGAAGTTCCAAGCTCAAGGATTGTATTGGGCTGATATAAATTAATTATTTTAAATAAAACTTGAGCTTTATATTTACTACTGATTGCTGTTTTAGCAATTTGTTTGACCGATCTATTATGCTTTATTTTTTTTCTAAAGCCTGCTCCTTTATCTTCAACAGATAATACAGTTTGATTATTTTTTAATTTTATTCTTAAAAAATTCATAGCCAAAAACGAATAATATATTTCTTTATCGTCCAATGCTCTTTCAATAAATTCATGAACAAAAGGAGAGTGCAAAGAATATTTTGTTTTCCCTTTAATTAAAAACTTTAAATAGCTAACTATTTTATAAATCATGATCAAAATTAATTGCTTTAACAAATTAACAATATTCTTTAGGTAGAATTAAATAAAACACAATATCTATTAGATTTGCAAAACATGAGTGAAAGTAAAGAAGAAAAAGAAATGTCGTTTTTAGGCCATCTTGAAGAGTTAAGGTGGCGGCTTGTCCGATCGTCTTCGGTTATAATTACAGCTGCAATTGTAATATTTTATTTCACTGACCCGATAGTTAAAAACATTTATTTAGCAATGTCTAAAACTGATTTTTTAACCTACAAGTTTTTTTGTTGGTTATCAAATTCTTTTGGTTTAAGTGATGTGCTTTGTGCAAATGATATCCCTATTCAAATTCAGTCCATTGAAATGACTAAACAATTTTCCACCAACATGTACTTTGCTTTAATAGGGGGATTAATTGTTTCTTTTCCTTTTACTTTTTATCAATTATGGAGTTTTATAAAACCTGGTTTGAAAACTAAAGAAGTTAAGTTTACTAAAAGAATAGTCCTTCATTCGTCTATTTTATTTTTCATAGGCATTTTATTTGGTTATTACATGATTAGTCCATTATGTGTTCAGTTTTTTGGAGGCTACAAATTAACTGATGAAATTCAAAATAACTTTACAATTAGTTCATATATGTCTATGATCACTACTTCTACATTTTTATCTGGTTTGTTTTTTGAACTTCCAGTAATATTATATTTACTAAGTAAAGTAGGTATAATAAGTTCTAGTTTGTTAAAAAAATACCGAAGACACGCTATTGTAGTTATTCTTATTCTTTCTGCATTAATCACTCCTCCTGATGTAATAAGTCAAATTCTAGTAACTATTCCAATATACCTTTTGTTCGAATTGGGGATTTTAGTTACCCATAAAACTGAGAAATAAAAAATACATTGAGGAAATTTTTAAAAATATTTGTTACTCTTTTTTTCTTTTTTCCCTTTATTATTTTAGGCCAAAAAACTACTGTCACTGGTGTTATAAATGATAAGGTTTTTAAAGAAGCTTTGCCTTTTGTAAATGTTTATTTTAATGACACAAAAATTGGCACTATAACAGATATTGATGGTCGATTTTCCTTAAGTTCATATTATGGAACTGATACTCTTGTAATTTCTTTCATTGGCTATAAAACTGAAAAAGTAAAAATTCTAAAAGACAAAAAGCAAAATATTAATATTTCACTTCAAGAACTAAGCACATCACTTGAAGAAATTACTGTTACTCCTAGTGATATCAACCCTGCACACCCAATCATTAATAAGGTTCTGAAAAATAAACTAATCAATAACAGGGAAAAATTACAATCATATGAATACGAAACCTACAATAAAATTCAACTTGATATAAATAATTTCACTAATGATTTAAAAAATGTTAAAACATTTAATAAAATAGATTTTGTTTTCAATCATTTAGATTCTTCAAGAGCAAAATCTGCGCTTCCATTTTTTATATCAGAAAACATTTCTAATTTCTATTACAATAGAGATCCTTTTAAAACAAAAGAAATCATAAAAGCAGCAAAAGTTTCAGGAGTTGAAAACACTAGTTTCATGGAACTTACTGGTGAAATGTATCAGCAAGTAAATGTTTATGATAATCAAATTTCAGTTTTTGGAAAAAACTTTACTAGTCCAATAAATAAAAACTGTTTAAGTCATTACAAATTTTATTTAATTGACAGCTTATTTGTTGACAACAACTGGTGCTATCAAATAGATTTTACACCCAAAAGAAAAGGCGAATTAACTTTTGACGGAACTCTTTGGATTAATGATACAACATATGCAATTAAAAAAGTAAAGGGATATATAAACAAAACTGCTAACATTAATTTCATAAATGAGTTAGAAATTACCCAAATATTTGAACAAGTAGAACCTGAAATATGGATGCTAAAAAAAGACGAACTATTTGTTGACTTTGAATGGGTTGAAAAAGGGCTAGGAGTCTATGCAAATAAAAATACCTTTTACTCTGATTTTATAATTAATAATCCCAGAAATAATGTTTTTTTTAATACTGACAATAAAATTTCAATTAGCGATACCGCAACAAACAAATCCGATTTATATTGGAAATTAAATCGACACGAAACACTTTCTAAAAAAGAAGAATTCATTTATAATATGGTTGATTCTTTAAAAGAGGTTCCAGTTATTAAAACATATGCAGACATAATTCAAACTCTTGCAACAGGATACAAGGTGATTGGAAAATTTGAAATTGGAGAATATACTTCTTTATACACCTTTAATGAAGTAGAAGGCAATAGGTTTAGACTTGCATTAAGAACTAGCAATGATTTTAGCAAAATGGTTGAATTTTCAGGTTTTGGAGCTTATGGATTATCTGATGAAATGTATAAATACGGAATTGGGACAAGATTTTTTATTACAAAAAAGCCAAGACGAATGATTCATGCTATTTTTAAAAATGATGTTGAACAATTTGGACTTAGTTCAAATGCCTTTAATAACACAGGTATTGTATCTTCCTACTTTAGAAGAAATCCCTTCAATAAACTATTATTAAATGAACAATTTCAAATCTCTTACAATCGTTTTTGGGAAAAAGGATTAAGCGCTTATTTATTATTTAGACATTCTGATCTTTCTCCACTTGGTATTTTAGCATTTATTGACAACAAAGACCAAATATTATCAAGTACTATTGCAACAAATGAAATCTCATTAAAACTTAGGCTTGCTATTGGAGAAGAATTTTTAAGTGGTGAATACGATAGAATTAGTCTGGGAACAAAACATCCTATTGTTTCTATTGATTTCACTAATAGCATTGCTGGGTTTTGGAATTCTGACCTCAATTACCAAAAGTTAAAATTAGAATTTTCTCATAAAATTAAACTTCCCATTTTAGGAGAATTTGAGTATCAATTAATCGGAGGAAAAATATGGGGAGACGTTCCTTTTCCTTTGTTGGAAATCCACCCTGGAAATGAAACTTGGTCATTTAACAGCATTGCTTTTAACATGATGAATATTGGAGAATTCATAAGTGACCGTTACATTAGTTTTAAGGCAGAACATCACTTTGACGGTTTGTTTTTAAATAAATTTCCTCTAATTGAAAAACTTCAAATAAGAGAAATTGCTGGATTAAAAGGAGTATATGGTAACTTATCAAATAGTCATGAAAATATTTTATCTCTTCCTAATTTTTCTAGCTCGTTACAAAAAAAACCATATTTAGAAACCTATTTAGGGTTAGAAAATATTTTTAAGTTCATTCGATTGGATTTTATTTGGAGATTATCATATCTTGATAACAGATTTGATGGAATAAAAGTTTCACCTTTTGGAGTTAGAGGTTCTTTACAATTTGATTTTTAATGGAATTAAAGATAAAAAACATAAATAAAGCGTATAAAGGAAGACAAGTTGTTAATAATGTATCCCTCGAATTAAAAGAAGGAGAAATTGTTGGATTACTTGGTCCTAACGGTGCTGGGAAAACCACGTCATTTTACATGATTGTGGGGCTAATTAAACCAGAAAACGGATCAGTTTTTTTAAATGATAAAGAAATTACTAAAATACCAATGTATAAACGCTCAAAAATGGGTATTGGGTACCTTCCACAAGAAGTTTCTGTTTTTAGAAAATTAAGCGTAGAAGACAACATAATGGCTATCTTAGAAATGACATCGTTATCAAAAAAAAGAAGAAAAGAGAGACTTGAAGAGTTAATTTCTGAATTTGGATTAGGACATGTAAGGAAAACATTAGGAATTAAACTTTCAGGTGGTGAAAAAAGAAGAACGGAAATTGCCAGATGCTTAGCAAACGAACCTAGCTTTATTCTTCTTGACGAACCTTTTGCTGGAGTAGACCCAATAGCTGTTGAAGATATCCAAAGAATTGTTTTAAAATTAAAACAAAAAGGAATTGGGATATTAATTACTGACCATAATGTTCAAGAAACATTATCTATTGTAGATAGAGCATATTTGCTTTTTGAAGGCTCAATATTAAAATATGGTTCTGCTGAAGATTTAGCTAAAGATGAGCAAGTCAAAAAAGTATATTTAGGGCAAAATTTCGAACTTCGAAAAAAACAAATCATTTAAGTTTATTGAGTTATATAATATACATAGAAACATCTACAAAAGTTTGTTCTGTAGCTCTTTCTTTACATGGGGCAATAACAACATTAAAAGAAATTAAAGATGATAAATATATTCATGCTGAAAAACTTAATTTACTTATTGATGAATGTATTTTAGATTCAAACATCTCTTATAAACAATTAAGCGCTGTTGCCATAAGCTCTGGACCTGGGTCTTTTACTGGACTTAGAATTGGGGTGTCTACTGCAAAGGGACTAGCCTATTCCCTTGGAATTCCATTAATAAGTGTTGACTCGCTAACTTGTATTTATCATGTTTTTAAATCTAAAAACATTGTGGAAAACACTGACATTATATTGCCAATGATTGATGCTAGAAGACAAGAAGTTTATACAATGGGTTATTCAAATGGTAAAATAGTTTTTCCAATTTCATCTCAAATAATTGACTTAGCTTTTTTTAAAAATTTCTCAAATAAAATTAAGCTTCACCTAGTAGGAGATGGTTGTGAAAAATTTGAAAACAAATTTAATGCAGATAATATTTATTATTATTCTTCAATAATTAATTCAGCTGCTGGCATGGTAGAAACAGCTACTAAAAAGCTTAAAAAAATGGATTTTGAAGATGTGGCTTATTTTGCTCCAAAATACATTAAAGATTTTCATTTTAATTGATCTTTTTTGTAAAACAAATTTTTAATCTCTGAATAAAATATTCATCTTAGCCATCGAATTTATTACTTATGGATTTATTATACATAGAGGCAACTAGTAAAACTCCGCTAGTTTCATTTAACCCTTTTAAAGGATCTTTAAAGATAAGCGGTAAATCCCTTATTGACAATCCAGAAAATTTTTTCATTTCTTTATTTGATTGGCTTGATTTATATGTCAGTCAACCTGCTCAAAAAACCACATTCACTATCGATCTTGAGTCTTTCAACACCTCTTCATTAAAAGAAATACTAAGTTTATTAACTAAGCTAGATGAACTATTTCAAGCTAATAATAACGTTGTTGCTCATTGGATTTATGAAAAAGATGAAGATGTTATGCATGAGTTAGGACAAGATTATGCAAACATGGTTAATTTGCCATTTAAGTTTATTGAAAAAAAACCTAATTTTCCTTTATCAGTTTAAATAATTAAACTGATTAATTACTTTAGCCTAAAAATTTTTTATGAAAAACTCTTGGCATCAAATTGTAAATTCTATTCTTATATTATTAGTTGGGATTTTTTGTTTTTTTTCTTTTAATTCTAAAGAAAATAAATCTGAAGAAAAACACAACACTTCACAAGAGATGGATTTAAATAGGGATCAATTAGACCCTATAAAAAACTCAACTTTAGATGGAGCATCAAAAATTGCTTTTGTAAATAGTGATACTCTAAAAAAATATTACTTGTATTACGATAAGTTTCAAAAAACTATGTTCAACAAAGAAGAAGCAGCAAAAAAACAAATAGATAATAAATATAATTCCTATAAAAAACTGGTAGATGAATATCAAAAAGCAGCTCCAGTTATGGGCCAGAGAGAAGCAGCTGAAAAAGCAGAAAACATTGCACTGTTGGAGCAAGAAATTATGATGCTTGAAAAAACACTAACTGATCAAGTATCAAATGAACTTCTGGATTTACAAAAAAATTATCTGATTGACACATACAATTATATGCAAAAAATTGGAACAGAATTAGGTTATGATTATGTGTTAAATTATCAAATTGGTGGACCAATTTACTCATGTGCTTCTAAAAACGATATCACAAAAATAGTAATTGAATCTCTTAATAAAGCTTATAACGAAGCAAGCAAGTAACAACATTTATTTTTTTTCGTTTAGTTTTATAAATCTGTTTCTTCATTAGAAATATGGATATTGTTAAAACTATAGAAAAACATCAAAATGGCATTATTGGAACTCTTTTAGTTCACATTATCTTATTCATATGGTTAAACTTAAATAACCTTTCATATGTAATAATAAACCCTATTGAAAAAACAGTTGCAACTTTAGATTTCACACTACAAATTGAAGACGAAGAGTTGAAAGAAGATGTTGACGCTGAAATAAGCGATATTAATCCAAATACAATAAAACACACTAGCTCAAATGAAGAGAAGAAAATTAGTGACCAATCTCAAAACTTTAATACTGAAAAAACTGATCAAAATATTCTAGATGAACTAAAAGCATTTGAAGCACAAGAAATGGAAAAATTAAGTCTCGATAATCCTGAGTTAAACTCAAATGAAGAAGACGTTAAGCCTTTAGAAGACAATATTAATATTTCAAATGACCCTGTTAAAATTAGTAATGCTAGCGCAAAGTATTTTGTCCCTGAAAGAAATGCTAGTTTTCAAAAAATTCCAACTTTTATATGTAATGAAACAGGAACTGTAAGATTATCTATAAAGGTAAATCAAAAAGGAGAGGTTATTGATTGTAAAATAAATCAAGAACACACAAATACTGAAAATGAATGCTTATTAAAAAATGCAACTAACTATGCTAAAAAATGGAGGTTCAAACAAGATTTTAAACAACCTCCTAGAGTTAATGGATGGATTGAGTTTGTATATTTATCACAATAAGAAAAGCAATGAAAATAAAATTTCCCTCACATTTTTACTTAATTACAGCTTTAGCCCTTCTTTTTTCATGTAAAGCATTCCATTTTTTTTCACAAACGACTTTAAATTCTGGGTTATTAAAAAATGAAAAAATAACTACCTACTGGAACAACCCTCAAAAAACAATTAGAAGTGTTGGGGCATATAATACATCAGGTGTATTTGCAGTTGGAGAAAAAGTTGGAAAGTGGATGTATTATAACCCTTATGGAAAAATTGAAGAAATAAGTCATTATTTTTTGGGTAAAAAACACGGTGAGTATACTAGCTTTTATCCCTCAGGAAAAATTAAATTTTCTGGGCATTTCTTTTTAGACCTTCCTGATTCTAGTTATAAAGCCTTTTATAAAGATGGAACATTAGCTGAAGAAGGTTATTTTACAATAACCCCTTTAGTGAATAGAAAAAACGACACCATTGAATTAACTAAATTGATAAATAAAACTTCTGACTTTTCTTCAAATAAAACCAACAAATGGAATTATTATTATGAAGATGGAAGCCTTTTACAAACATCAAATTACAAGCTAGATGATACTACTGAATATCTCTTAACTTATTATAATGAATTAAAGGAGAATACTATTAAAGAGGGCAATGGTGTATTAGAGACATTTTATAATTCTGGTAAACAAAAAAAGAAAACCAATTATAAAAATGGAGTCCCAAATGGAAATTATTTCCATTGGAATCCTAATGGAAATATGAGAATTAAAGGGAATTATAAGAATGGTAAAAAAGAAGGGTTATGGATGGAGTATTTTATTACCGGTCAACAAGTTTATCAAATCATTAACTATAAAAATGGCTTGAAACACGGTGAGTTCAAAGAACATTTAAAGGATGGGAAATTAATTATATGGGGGAATTATAATAATCAAAATAAAGAGGGCAAGTGGGAGTATTATTTTGAAAACGGTCAGCTTGATATGGTGGGATCATTTAAAAATGATATTCAACATGGGGAGTGGAAATTTTACTATCCTAATGGGATACTATATTACGACGGTAATTTCATAAATGGGCTAAAAAATGGAGAATGGAATTTTAACTATAATAGCGGAGAAAAATGGAGAGTTGGTAATTATAAAAATGATTTCAAAAGCGGATTATGGACTACCTACTATGAAAACAAACAAAAAGCTATGGAAGGTGAATATGAAAAAGGAAAAGAAAATGGGGAGTGGAATTCTTGGTACGAAAATGGTCAATTAAAAGACAAGGGAAGTTATAAAAATGCATTAATGAATCAAAGTTGGGAAGGGTATTATAAAACTGGACAAATTAAATATAAAGGAGACTATGACCTTGACAATAAAACCAATAAATGGACCTATTGGGCTCCTAATGGAAAAATAATTGAAACAGGTGATTATGCTGTTTTGTCTAAAAACAGCAATATCATTAGAAATGAAACCCGAATTATTAAAAAATCTGTCAAAAATGGGGTTTGGAATACTTACAGTGAAATTGACGGCAGCTTAAAAAGCAAGGAAAATTTTAATGATGGGATGAAAAATGGAAAATGCATTTACTATTTTCCTGGAGGAGTAATTCCTAATCAAGAAATAAGTTATAAGAATGGCTTATTAAATGGCAAGTTCAGCACCTATGACAGAAGAGGAAATATTAAATCTGAAACTAACTATAAGGAAAACAAGAAGGATGGAGATATGAAAGTCTATTCAAAAAGAGGAAAACTTATACTTCATGTTGAATATAAAAATGGAGTAAAAACAAAAGATGTTATAAAAAAGATCAATTATAAATACCGTTCTAATAAAACAAAAAAATAATTATCTTGTAGCTTATAAAAATCATTTTATGAGTTTAAATTTTCATTCATTTTCTATCTCTTCAATTAAAAAATCCATACTTTTTTCTTTTCTTTTTATTTCTTTTTTGTCTGCTCTTGGTCAAGATGCCATTATCAAAGGGGTCATTATTGATGGTGAAGAAAATGAACCTTTAATTGGGGGAAATGTTATTTTAAATACTGGTATTGGAGCTGCAACTGATTTTGATGGAAACTATTCCATCTCAACACCAGCCGGCTCTTACACAGTTAAATTTAAATACATAGGTTACCAAACCCAAACAAAAAACATTTCATTAAAGGCAGGTGAAACCAAAGTAATCAACTTAACTCTTTATCCAGAAGCTAATCAATTGGATGATGTTGTGATTTCTGCAAGTAAATACGAACAGAAATTAGGAGACGTACCAGTTTCTATGGCCATTATTAAACCTGCTTTGATTGAAAACAAAGCAACAAGAGACGCAGAGTCGGTAATTGAACAGGTTCCTGGAGTTCAAATAAACGAAAATCAAGTAAGTATTCGTGGGGGTAGTGGATGGAGCTATGGAGCAGGAAGTAGGGTTATGGTAATGGTAGACGGAATGCCTATGTTAGCTGGTGATGCAAACGACATTAAATGGACGGCTATTCCCTTAGAAAACATTTCTCAAATAGAAGTCATAAAAGGAGCTTCATCTGTACTTTACGGCTCATCCGCTCTAAATGGTGTAATTAACATTAGAACACTATATCCTAAAGATGAACCAATAACTAAGTTTAACATTTCTAATGGATTTTATATGCCAGGTTACAGCTCTCAAATGGGAGTTTCTTTAGATGGGGGGGATTCTACTCTTGTTAGAGAAGATCAAACTTGGTGGGATTCTCCAAGAGGATACGTTCAAGGTAATTTTACGCACCTACAAAAATTATCAGAAAACGATGAATTGGTATTGGGTGGATCATTTATGAAAGATCAAGGATATCGTTTTGGAGAAAACGACCAAAGAGCAAGAATTAATG
>CEUK01173964.1_pt1 | contig 12527 bp, 9 predicted proteins | sample 356451 | NCBI WGS metagenome assembly CEUK01 (sample SAMEA2622843, study PRJEB7988) | marine metagenome | isolation source: saline water (ENVO:00002010), including
ATATCTGAAAATGTTTTCTTCTTTAAATTAAAATTATTTGATTTATTTTTCTTAAATAAATTCATTTTATAGCCTTAAGATTAAATTTATGAATAGATTTCCAATTCCCCTCTTTCAAATTACCTAAGCTAATACCAGCAAATTCTATTCTATTTAAATCAATTACTTTATAACCAAATAAACTTGCTATACGTCTAATTTGTCTATTTCTTCCCTCTTTTAATATGATTTTCATCTTAAAAAAGTTAGACCCTTTTTCTAATATTTCTATATTACATGGGTTAGTTTCTTTCCCATTTAATTCAATTCCTAATTGCCACTTTTCAATATGAGTTTGTTTTAATTTTCCCATTAGTTCTACTATGTAGACTTTTTCATGCTCAAATTTTGGATGGCTTAATTCGTAGCATAAAGATCCATTATTGGTTAGCAATAAAGCTCCCCTACTAAGAAAATCTAGTCTTCCAATTGGATAAAAACCCTCCTTATACTTAGAGGGTAGAAGATCGATAATAGTTTTTCTATTGAGATTATCAGAACAACTAGTTATTACATATTTAGGCTTATTTAATAATAATATTTCAGGCTCAATTTTATATTTATTAATTACTTTGCCTTTCACTTTTATTATATCGGCATCTGTATTTACCTTCATTCCAATTGTTGCGATATTTCCGTTCACAATTACTTTTTTTTCTTTTATGAGAATCTCTGCTTTTCGTCTTGAACAAATAGCATAATGAGCAATAACTTTATTTATTCGTTGGTAAACCAAATAATTTAGTTAATTATTATTATTTTAATGATAAAATTTTTAAAAAAGTTGTTTTTTTAATTTGATCTAAATATTTTTAATTTACTGGAGAGATTAATTCTTGTACTGCATTCTTAGCAATTTTCAAAGGATTAAAAGTACCTCTTAATAAGTTAAATAATTTTTCTGCATCATCTAATTCAATTTTATCATTATTTATTAAGCTTAATAAAAGGTTTTTTCTAAATTCTGAACCTTTTTCACTTACTATTAATTTCAAACTGGCGTTAGCGACGGGTATTAAATCTGCATTAATATTAATCGAATCTTTGAATAAAATATTAAGGAGGCTTTCTAATTTATCTATTTGTATTCTGCCATCTTTATCAAAAATTACTTCTAAAAGTATATTTACTATTTCGTCTGAATTATCTGTGAGAAGTTTCTTAGCAATATAAGGATAAGCAATCTTCACAATTTTGAATTCAGGGTCAAGTCTCAAAGCTAAACCTTCTTGACTAACTACTGCTCTAATAATTAATGCAAATCTGCTTGGAACTCTAAATGGATAGGAGTACATCAATTTTGAGAATTTATCAGTAATCTCCTTAAAATTGAAATTACCAACCTCTTTTCCCAGTGAATCACCAAGAACTTCCTTTAATGGGTTAATAAGTAATTTAAGATCTTGTCTATCACTAAGAAATCCTAACTTTTGAAAATCTTTAGCTAAAAGTAAAAATTCGTTATTAATTAAATGAACTATAGCTTTGATAAGAGTCAACCTATCATTATCCGTTATAGAATCCATCATTCCAAAGTCAACATAAGCAATATTCCCATTTTTTTCATCACCACCTTTCAAGGCAAACATATTTCCAGGGTGAGGGTCTGCATGAAAGTACCCATGTTCGAATAGTTGTTGTAAACCACTAATCACACCTGTCCTAATAAAGGATGAAGGAATTAAATCATTCTCTTCCAACTCTTTTCTATCTTTTAACTTCACACCATCTATCCATGAAGTTGTAATGACTTTTTTGGAAGAATAAAGTTTCTCTACTTTTGGAATAAAAACCTGAGGATTTTTTTTGAATAAATATGCAAATTTTTCTGCATTAATTGCTTCTTTTACATAATTAATTTCTTCAAATAAAGCTTTACCAAATTCATCAATTATCTCTCCTATACCTACACCTATATTTAAGGGTAAAAGTGGAGAAAAAAAACTAGCTAAAATTTTTAATATCACAATATCTCTTCTGATGATGAATTCTAAATTTGGTCTCTGTACTTTGACAGCTACAAAATTATTATTTTTAAGCTTAGCTTTATATACTTGACCAAGACTTGCAGAAGCAATTGGAGTATTTGGGAAATCTTCGAATATATCTTTAGCTTCGGAGCCTAATTCTTTTTTAATAGTTTTTAAAGCTATTTTGTGATCAAAAGGGGGTAAATTATCCTGTAAATTTGTTAGTTCTGAAAGCCAATCTTGTCTAACCAAATCAGGCCTGGTAGATAGAGCTTGGCCAACTTTTATGAAGCAAGGTCCTAAATCAGTTATGACGTTAAATAAATATTTTGATAGATCCTCTTGAACCTTTTTATTTTTTGAAGAGCCTTGAAATATTAATCTAATTATAAAAAATAAAATTGTTAGTAAAATATAAATTATTCGGGGGATTAAAATCCAAGGCCTGATCAAAAGCCATATAAAATCCTTTTTTGGTGAATATTGCATTTCTGAATCATTCATTTGATTAAGAATAAGAAAAGGGTAAATTAGCTTATATAACGATTCTATAAGAGACAATATTAGTTTATGAGTATTTCAACTTTTCTAAAAAAAAAATTTGTAAAGTCACTTTTCTTCCCTTCCCATAATAGAGGGAAAGCCCTCCCCAAAAAACTAGTAGATCTATTATCTGAATTTCCAGGCTCTTGGGATTTGCCTGAACTTCCTGAATTAGGATCCCCTACCTCTGAGAAAGGATTAATTAAAGATAGTCAGGATTATTTTTCGGAAAAATTTAAGGTTCAAAGTTGCTGGTATGGAGTGAATGGTGCGTCTGGCTTAATTCAATCAGCTATATTAGCCATGGCAAATCCTGGAGATTATATTTTAGTCCCTAGAAATATTCATATTTGTGTTATCAAAATTTGTATAGTCTCAAATGTGATACCTGTTTTTTTTGATTTAGATTATTGCGAAGAAACTGGCCAATATAAACGATTATCAGAGGAATGGTTGATAAAAGTATTGAATGATAAATTTCTTGCAAATATTAAGGTCTCAGGTATTGTTTTAGTCAATCCTTCTTACAAGGGATATTCAACTGATATACAAACTTTAATTGATCTTTGTCATAAGAGAGAAATTCCTGTTTTAGTTGATGAAGCTCATGGATCTTATTTCCTGTTTTGTGAAAACTTTGGATTACCAAAATCAGCTGTTAGAGCAAAAGCCGATTTAGTCGTTCATTCTTTACATAAATCTCTTAACGGATTAACTCAGACGGCAATGTTATGGCATTCAGGAAATATTATAAAAAAACATAGGTTGGCCAATAGTGTAAGCTTCTTGCAGACAACAAGTCCTAATTCTCTTCTGCTAGCTTCTTGCGAAGAGGCTCTAAAAGATTGGCTTGATTATAGAAATCTTGAAATATTTAAGCAAAATATAAATGAAGCGCGCTTAATCACTAGAGAATTACTAAAAAGAGGTTTACCATTACTTAATAATGATGATCCTTTAAAAATAATTTTAAATACTAGTTCATATGGAATTGATGGATTTACTGCAGATAAGTTTTTTTGTGAAAAAGGAATTATCGCGGAACTGCCAGATATGATGACATTAACTTTTTGTTTGGGTTTTGCCAAACAAGAAGAATTTATTGATTTATTTATAAATATATGGGAAAAATTACTTAATAAATACAAAAATAGAAACTTCTTAAAATCATTAAAGCCCCCATTTCCTTTTTTACAATGCCCTCAAATCAATCCTTCATCGACTGTACAAATGAAGTCTCAAAAATTAGCATTAAAGGAATGTGTGGGCAAAATATCTGCAGAAATTGTTTGTCCCTATCCTCCAGGAATTCCATTAATAATACCTGGAGAAATTATTGATAAACAAAGAGTGGATTGGTTAATTAAACAAGGATTATTTGATGAAGATCTGTTAAATTTTTATATAAGAGTATTAAAACCTTAAATATATTTTATGAGATTTAAAAGTGGTTTAATTATTGGAATATTTGGACTTTTAGTTGTAATTTTAGGGGGCCCTTATTTTGCTATTGGTATTGCTATACTCACCTACCTGGCTTTATTAGAATTATTTCGTATGGCTGAATTTAAGGGAATAAAGCCTGCTACAAAAACGACTTTATTATCATGCTTAATAATAATTGTTTCTACTTATCTAGAGGTAATTGGCTTAATTGAGCATCAAATATATAGCTCAATACTGCCAATTACTTCAATTATTATTTGTACATGGTTGTTACTCCAACCGAAACCAGGCAAAATCTCTGATATCGCAACTTCCATATTTGGATTGTTTTATATGGGATTCCTGCCAAGTTACTGGATTAGATTAAGAGAAATAGATTCTATTTTTAACAGTTCATCTTATGGTGGTAATGGATTTTCTAACTTACAAAATTTTTCAGGTCTTAATATTACATTGGTTGCTTGCTTATTAATAGTTTCTAGTGATATTGGCTCCTACTTTATAGGAAGAAAATTTGGAAAAAAAAGTCTTTCTCCTATTTCTCCAAGTAAAACAATTGAAGGTTTAATTGGGGGTATAAGCTGTTCAATTTTTACTGGTACTTTATGTTCATATCTCTTAAGTTGGAGTAATTTTATTCTTATTGGAATTATTTCTGGAATAATTGTATCTTTAAGTGCATTAGTTGGAGATTTAATTGAGTCTATGATGAAAAGAGACGCTAAATTAAAAGATTCCGGTAATTTATTACCTGGTCATGGAGGGATGTTAGATAGAATAGATAGTTATATTTTTACACCTTCTTTAATCTATTTCATAATTCTAATTTTAGATTATTTCAGATTTCTTCAGTATTAAATAATATCTTGGATGAGAGTAAATTTATATAAATTAATTACCAAATAATATTTCTTGATTTTTTCTATATCAATGAACTTTTTTTCTAATTTTTAATTGAATTATTAAAATTAATTATTTTTAGAAATATAAATCTTTAAATTAATAATCATTAATAAAAACAATTAATTTACTCATTAACATATTAAATTAAATATTTATAGATCTAAATCTATAGTTTAATATCTGAGTATATTTTTATTAATTAGAGCCTTGTGAATTTTCTTTTTACTATTTACATTTTTCTGTAGTATCTATTTTTAAAGAGATTTTATTTTTAATATAACTTTAATATTTAAAATAAGTTTTTAATTTATTATATTACTTTTAAGAATTTCTTAAAATAAATCTCTACTTGATGAAGATTGCCTTTAAATAAATTATTAAGAATAAAATAATAATTTTATAATGTTTAATCATTTAGAAATAAACTTTCAAAATTATTCAATTACTAAATATAAGAGATTAAAAAATTATTTTATTGAAAAAAGTCAATAATAATTTTTCCTGTTAGATGGGGAAGGTCTAAGTGTGGTAAATGTCCGCAATTTTTCAGTTTTATAAAGTTCAGATTCTTCTCTGTTTTTAATTTATTCAACTCCTTATTTCCGAGTATTCTATCATTTTCGCCACAAATCGTTTTAGTAGGGACGTTTTGTTCTTTTTCGTAAGTTCCTGCGAAACCACCACTTCTAGCAAAACTTGCCAAAGAGTTTCTCCAGCCTTTACAACCTAAATGTATAGATGCGATTTGTTCTTCTTCTGCGCCTACACTTTTTTCAGGGTAAGCAAATGCTTGTCGACAAAGATTTTTTCTAACTATAGGTAATCCAAGAAAAGCAGCTCCAATTTGATTCAGAGGAATTGGTATACTTTTTGGTTCACCAAACAAACCAGCTGGTGATAAAAGAATTATTTTATCGATATCATTAGGAATGATTTTTAGTAAAGATAAGGCTACTGAACCACCCATAGAAGCACCAATAATCTTAATCTTTTGATTTAGATTTAATTCACTTAATAGATTACAAATATTATCTACTATATTGTTTGGACAATATTTAATACCTGAAATTCTGGGAGAAAAACCGAATCCAAATAAATCAGGAATTATCAATTTAAAATTATTTTTTAAAAGGGGGTAGATTCTTCTAAATTCAAGAAAACTGCTATCAAATCCATGTAACAAGATTATAGGATCACCTTGACCACTCATTACTACAGGGAAATTCTCATTAGACCATTTAGATTCTAATGAAATCCATCTGATATTATTTGAAATATCTCTTCCCATTGGATCTAAGATAGAGCTCTTAATTTCATTTAAATAATTTAAATTTGAATATTTTATCTTGTTTTTATTTAGTTCAAACAAAGTATCTAAATTGCAATTTTTTTGCTTTCGAATTTTTTTATGACTTCTACTATGTCATAAGGAGTTACCTCGAAAGGCAGAAAATGGATTTCTGATTCTTTTCTACAAGTAAAGTTCGCAATTCTTTCTAGATTATTATCTTCAAATACATCGATACCAAGATCTTTAATTGTTGTTGGTAAATTTAATTTCTTCATAAATTTCACTAACTGTTTAATGGATTGATCGGCTAGTTTATTATTATTTTTACTTTCTTCCAATCTTAACTGTAGTAATATTCCAACTCCTACTATTTCTCCATGTAATCGTTTCCTTTTTGATCTAATTTGTGTTATTGCATTATGTATTGCATGTGCAGCTGCAGTTCTGCATTTCTCTCCGCCAATTCCTCCAACTAATCCTGCGGTAAGAGTATTAGCCTCGATAACGTTAATCCAAGATAAGTTATTTTCTGTTTGATTGAGATAGGCCTTTTCTCCATTAATGAATAATTGGTCTCTTAGCACTCTTGATATTTGAATGGCTTGTTGAACTACTCCGTCCAAATTAGATGAACTTGTTATTGATGATTCATACCATTTCGCTAATGAATCTGCAATACCACTAGATAAGGTTTCCTTTGGCGCAGTTTTTATAAAAGAATGATCGCAAATCAATATATCAGGACAGGATTTAAGTTTTACATCTTTTATGAATTCCCCATTTTTTGAATATATATTTGCTAATGCAGTCCAACCAGCGCATGTAGCAGCACTTAGGGGAATAGTTATACATGGGATTGAAAGTTCTTCCGCTAAAAGCTTCCCTGAATCAAGTACTTTCCCTCCTCCTGCAGCTATTATTGAATCATTTTTACCTTTTATTGCTAAGTCGTAAAGTCTCTCAAGATCTTCTTCACAGCAATCAAAATCTAGTTCTTCAAAGGAAACATTTAAATTATGAGTTGTTAAAGATTTTAATATTTTAAATCTAAGTTCCTTTGTATTTAGGCTTCTTCCTATTAATAATGGCGATTTCGTTAATTTAATTATTTCAGGAATAGAATTAATCCAAGCATTTTCACCTCGTAGGATCTTAGATGGTGATATTAATTGCATTTAATTCTTTTAGATATTTGCTTCAGCTAATTCTTGAGGAGATTCTTCAGAAGAAATTTGTACTTTAACTTTTTTATTTTCATCAATGTCAACTAAGGCATTATCTCCATCTTTAATTCTTCCAGATAGAACCTCTTCAGCAAGGCTATCTTCTAAAAGTCTCATTACGGCTCTTCTTAAGGGTCTTGCACCATAAGAGGGATTATATCCCTCTTCAACTAATCTTTCTTTAAATGCATCTGTTACGCTTAATTTGATTCCTTTTTGACTGATTCTTGAAAAAACTTCTTTTAACATAATTTCTGCAATATCTTTAACTTCATTCTTCGTTAATTGTCTGAAGACAATAATTTCGTCTAATCTATTTAAAAATTCTGGTCTGAAATATTGTTTTAATTCTTCGTTTACCAGAGATTTAATTCTATTATATTGAGAATCTTCTATTGATTCGCCAGAGAATTCAAAACCAAGTCCTCCGCCACCTTTTTCAATAACTTTTGAGCCAATATTTGAAGTCATAATTAAAAGTGTATTTTTAAAATCAACAGTTCTTCCTTTTGAGTCAGTCAATCTTCCTTCTTCAAGTAATTGTAAAAGTAAATTAAAAACATCTGGATGAGCTTTTTCAACTTCATCAAAAAGTACAACAGTATAAGGTCTTCTTCTTACTGCTTCTGTTAGTTGTCCGCCCTCATTAAAACCTACATATCCTGGAGGTGAACCAATTAATTTACTGACAGTATGTCTCTCCATAAATTCTGACATATCTAATCTAATCATTGCTTCTTCACTTCCAAAGAAATAAGAAGCTAGCGCTTTTGTTAATTCCGTTTTACCAACTCCTGTAGGTCCTGAGAAGATAAAGCTTGCTATTGGTCTATTAGGATTTTTTAACCCAACTCTTGCTCTTCTAATTGCTCTAGACACTGCTTTAACTGCTTCATCTTGGCCTATTAATCTCTGATGGAGAGTATCTTCCATATTTAAAAGCTTTACAGATTCAGTCTCTGTTAACTTTTGAACGGGAACTCCAGTCCAAGATGCAACTATATGTGCGACATCTTCTTCATTAACAACTGGATTTTCAACAATAAGACTTTCTTTACTTGAGATATCTCCAGCTTCATTAGATTTTTCATTTTGTGTCTCTTTTTTATTTTCCAAAAGCTGTTTTATTTTTGAAGATAATTCGATTTCTTTTTCTCTGAGTTGTCCAGCTTGATCAAAATTTTGTTCTCTAACTGATTCTTCCTTTTGCTTTTGTACTTCCCTAAGCTCTTTATCAATTTGTTTTGCTTCAGGAGGTAATTTTGAATTTATTAATCTAACTCTACTTCCAGCTTCATCAATTAAATCAATAGCTTTATCTGGTAAAAATCTATCAGAAATATATCTATCTCCCAAATGGGCAGCAGCCTCAAGAGCTTCATCGGTAATTTTTAAGCGGTGATGTTGTTCATATCTTTCCCTTAATCCTCTAAGAATCTCAATAGTATCATCAATGGAAGGTTCTCCAACCATAACAGGTTGAAATCTCCTTTCAAGTGCTGCATCTCTCTCAATATGTTTTCTATACTCATCTAATGTTGTGGCTCCAATGCACTGAAGTTCTCCTCTCGCTAAAGCAGGCTTTAAAATATTTGCAGCATCGATAGCACCTTCTGCTGCTCCTGCACCTATTAGTGTATGAACTTCGTCAATTACTAAAATAACATTACCTGCAGATTTAATTTCTTCCATAATTTTCTTAAGTCTTTCTTCGAATTCACCTCTATATTTCGTACCGGCGACCAGTAAACCAATATCTAAAGTTAAAACCCTTTTCTCTTCAAGAATATCAGGTATTTCTCCCTGCTGTATTCTTTGTGCAAGACCTTCAGCTATGGCAGTTTTACCAACTCCTGGCTCACCAATAAGAACTGGATTATTTTTAGTCCTTCTTCCCAAGATTTGAACAACTCTATCGATTTCAGCATGTCTTCCTACAACAGGATCTAGTTTTGATTCACTTGCTAACTTAGTTAAATTAGTACCAAATTCATCTAATGTTGCTGTTTTAACATTTCCTTTTGAGGAACCTGCGCCAGAACCGACCTCCGCAGTTTCTCCAAGCATTCTTATAACTTGTGTTCTTACTTTTGTAAGATCTATCCCAAGATTTTCAAGAACTCTTGCTGCTACTCCTTCACCTTCGCGTATTAGCCCTAAAAGTAAATGTTCTGTACCAATATAATTGTGACCTAATTGCCTAGCTTCCTCAAGAGAAAGCTCTAAAACTCTCTTGGCTCTTGGAGTAAAGGGTATTTCAACTGCTACAAATCCAGAGCCCCTTCCAATAATTTTTTCAACTTCTATTCTAGAATCTTTTAAATTAACTCCTAATGATTTTAAGACTTTAGCTGCAACTCCAGTTCCTTCACCTATTAAACCAAGTAAAATTTGTTCTGTCCCGACAAAATTATGACCAAGTCTTCTAGCTTCCTCTTGGGCGAGCATGATGACTTTAATGGCTTTTTCAGTGAATCTTTCAAACATTGCCAATAGTTTTCCTACTAATAACCTACCAGTATTGAGTCTATTTTGTGTTCAGAATTTCTTTTGTGAATACTTAATGTTTTTTTGTTTAAGATCAAATACTACATTATCAGCGGGATTGCAGATAATAATTGGAATTTCTTAGATTCTGGTAATCCGCACAATAATAAATTTTAAATATTTTTTTAACATTTTTTTTCTTTAATAAGCGCATCTGAACCATCCCTGTAGAAATTCTTTCTAATCCCAACTGTTTTAAATCCAATATGATCATAAAATTTAAGAGCAGCCTTATTTTTATTTGATACCTCAAGAAAAATTTTATCTATTTTTTTTTGTTTGCATTGGGATATGAGTTTTGAAATTAATTTTCCTCCTAAACCTTTCCTTTTATGATCTTTATTGATTGCAATGAATCTTAATTCTGATTCATTAAAAATTATTTGAAAAACACAAACTCCTATGATTTTATTGCTGTCAAATATTCCATATGCTTTTGTGTGTTTTTTTGATAATTCATCTACCCATTGATTATGATTCCATAAATTTAGAGTGCCCAAATCTAATTCATAACATCTTTTTGAATCTTTTAATTTAATTTCTACTACTTCTAACATTGGTCAAATCATTGCAGAAAATAAAAGAATTTAAAATAATAGAGTTGTAGAATAGTAGTGTTAATCACGGACCTATGAAAGAAAAAAACACATTTTTAAAAGCTGAAATTGATTTTGATAGTCCAAATAGAAATATAGTTCCTTTAACAACTTCTGTCGATTCAAGTGGCAAATTAACAATAAGTGGATGTTCAATTGAAGAATTGATCGCTCAATATGGCTCACCTCTTTACCTAATGGATGAACTAACTTTAAGGAATTCTTGTAGAGCATATAAAAAAGCATTAGACAAATTTTATCCAGGAAAATCATTGCCTATTTATGCCTCAAAAGCTAATAGCTCGATATTTATGAGTAACTTAATATCTTCTGAAGGATTTGGGCTTGATGCAGTATCAGAGGGTGAATTATTAACAGCGCTTAGAGGTGGTGTTGATAAAAGCAAAATTGTGTTTCATGGTAATAATAAATCTGATAGTGAAATAGAATTTGCAGTCACAAATAAAATAAAAGTCATTGTTGATAATGAATATGACTTAGAGAGAATGATTAATTTATCTGAATCTCTTAAATCTAATCTAAAAATTATGATACGTTTTACCCCTGGTATTGAGTGTCATACTCACGAATATATACGTACAGGGTCTTTTGATAGCAAATTTGGATTTGGGTTAGAAAATCTGAATTATGTATTTAAACAAATTAATAAAGCAAAATATTTGGATTTAGTTGGATTACATGCCCATATAGGATCTCAAATTTTTGAATTGGAACCTCATAATGATCTAGCTGAAATATTAGTGAATAAAGCTATTGAAGCTAAATCTTTTGGTCATAAGATAACCGAATTAAATGTTGGCGGAGGTTTGGGTATAAAATATACAAATGAAGATGATCCTCCTTCAATAGAAGAATGGGTCAAAACTATTTCTCAATCGATAATTAAAGTTTGCGATAAGAATAATTTTGAATTACCAATTCTTATGTGTGAGCCTGGAAGATCAATTGTTTCAACAGCAGGAGTAACTATTTATAAAATTGGCTCAATTAAGGAAATTCCAGGATTAAAAACTTACATTTCCGTTGATGGCGGGATGAGCGACAATCCGAGGCCAATTACTTATCAATCAAACTATTCTGCATGTCTAGTAAATGACCCTTTTAATCTAAAGAGTTCAAACAAATATACTATTGCTGGCAAGCATTGTGAATCTGGAGATGTTTTATTTAAATCTATTGAGTTAGGTTTATTCAAAACGGGTGATTTATTATGTGTCTTTGGAACAGGAGCTTACAATAATTCAATGAGTTCAAATTATAATCGTATTCCAAGACCAGCTGCTTTAATTTTATCTGATGGAAATGCTGAACTAATCCAAAAGAGAGAAACTTCAGAAGATCTTTTAAAATTAGATGTATTGCCAGATCGCTTTCTTAAACATTATTAGGTAAGTTTAAAATAAGAATTTTAATTTCATGTGAACTTTTGGGAGATTATAAATTTTAAATTATTATTTGATGTCTTATTTGCTATTGGAATTGGCATATTGTTATTTTCTAGGGTCAAAGAACAAAGAACACTTTGGCTTTTAAGAGGTTATTTATTTTTAGTCTCTTTAGCTTGGTTTGTGCAGAGATATGAAAGCCTTCCATTAACTTCAAAACTAATTGATGCTTTAGTTTTAGCTTGTTCATTATCGCTGGCAATTTTATGGCAAGGAGAGCTTAGGAGATTAATGGAATTATTGGGAACTGGCAGATTAACAGTAATACTGGGAAACCCTCCTAAGGAGTTTAGGGCAAATGTAAATGCAGTTAATCAGCTAGTTGAAGCTGCTGGTAAGCTTTCCCAAAATAGAAGGGGAGCTCTAATTGTTGTTGATCTTGGAAGTGATCTTAGGCCAGAAGATTTTTTATATTCTGGTATAAAAATTGACGCACAACTTTCTAGTGATCTTTTAATAAATTTATTTGCAACAGATACTCCTCTACATGATGGAGCTATTTT
>CEUK01354151.1_pt1 | contig 12519 bp, 9 predicted proteins | sample 356451 | NCBI WGS metagenome assembly CEUK01 (sample SAMEA2622843, study PRJEB7988) | marine metagenome | isolation source: saline water (ENVO:00002010), including
CCGTACCTGAGAAGCATACACGATCCATATTCAATTGACTGTAACAATTATTCTTGGACTAAAACCATAGATAAATCTAAATGGCTGAATTATCTTAAAAGAAACTATAATTTCCCTGTTTACGATTCTGAAGCAGTTACTGCAGCATGTAATTTTAAACAAGAAATTCGTCATAAATACCTAATTGATTGGGTATATCAAATTCCTTTAAAGAAAATTCGAGAGGATTGGGGGCTTAAAAGTACTTATTTTAGCATTTCTGAAAAAGACAACATCTTAACATTTAATGGCAAAGGCTTTGGTCATGGTGTAGGTTTATCGCAAGAGGGTGCAATGAAGATGATTGATCTTGGTTATGATTTTTTAGATGTTCTTAGATTCTATTATACTGACGTACACTTAATTAATCTTAGTATGCGTGATTTTTATTTGATTGATTAATTATAGTAGGATATATGTTATAAACCTCAAGTTAACATAATATTAATTATAAGACAAAGTTATCAAGAAACAGATAAGTCCTTTTTCTAAATCATCTTATCAATGCCTCTAATTGATAACCAATAACTTTAGTTAAAAAAATATATTTTAGAGTAAATTTTAAATAAACGTTGAATAATTAGCTCTTCATGATTTTAAAAAAAACAATTTTAGCTATAAAATTTATTTTCTTTTTAAACTTACTTTTTTCTCAAGGTCTGAAAATTAACAATCCAATAATTATAAAAAACCGCCATACCTTAGAAAAATATTTACCATATGTTCATAATCAAATCAAAAACGAATGTCTTGCATATTCGTTGACTACTTGTCGTACAATATTATATGCCAGAGACAATGATATTAAGGACATTAATGAAATTTCTTATGAAAGTTTTTCGCCTCATTATTCATATATAATTTTTAAGAGAGAAACCAATGATACAATTGATGAGTTTATGAAAGAAGACTATAATGCGATAAATGAATTTGGTTTTTATAAAATTAAAAATCTTGAATTTCCTAACTACTACCCTTTTACTAATAATCATATTCACTCATTTCCTGATTTAAATGTTCTAAAAAAAGATGCTTTAAAATATAAGTTTTCTAAAATTGATTCTATAAACATGAGTGACCCTAACAAAGAAAAAATCATAAAACATTATTTATGTAAAGACAATCCAGCAGTTGTTGGATTCAGTACATGGCCAGATAATTTATATCCAATTTCTAAATCATGGAATGAAGTAATAAATAATGATAATATAGATACAAAAACTAATTTTGATACTGCTGGAGGTCATGCTGTAGTTTTAATTGGTTATGATGACACTATTAATGGTGGCTCATTTTTAATTTTAAATTCCTGGGGAAATGATTTTGGAAATAATGGAAAAATGTGGGTTTCATACAATAATTTTTTTAAAGAAGAAATTAACATTCATTTTGTTTTTTCTAATCAAACACTTGATTCATTAATTGATAACCACTCTAAAGAAATTAATGAAATTAAAGGATTAAATCCTCAAAGACAGGACCTGATACCATTTGACTGGTCAGTTAAATTACCAATTTTAAAAAAACTTGGTCATTATAAAGGAGATACTTTAAATGATGGCAAAAGAAATGCAAAAGGAGAATTTATTTCCCTTAATAATATTACGTACTCAGGAAATTGGAAAAATGATGTTCCACAGGGATCAGGCAATTTAATTATTGATACTAATTTTGTTTATTCAGTAGATTGGAAAAATCAATTTAATTCAAACGAAATTTCTCAAATAGGAACTTGGAATTATTCAAATGGAGGAAAATCTGTTGGAGCATTTAAAAATAACCTTTTAATTGGATTTGGTACTCAATACAACAAATCTGGTAAAATAGTTTACAGAGGAGAATGGAAAAATGGTAAAATTAACGGTTATGGGATTAAATATTATAAATCTGGAGAAAAGGAATATGAAGGTGAATGGAAAAATGATAAAATGAATGGTTCTGGAACATATTATTATTTTGAATCTGGAGAAAAATATATAGGTTTATTTAAAGATAATTTATTTGACGGCAATGGCATTAGGTATTATAAATCTGGAGAAAAGAAATATGAAGGAGAATGGAAAAATGATAAAATGAATGGTGCTGGAATATTCTATTATGAACCTGGAGGAAAATATATAGGTGCATTTAAAGATGATTTATTTAATGGCAATGGGATCAGATATTATAAATCTGGAGAAAAGGAATATGAAGGAGAATGGAAAAATGATAAAATGAATGGTTCTGGAACATATTATCGTGAATCTGGAGAAAAATATATAGGTGCATTTAAAGATGATTTATTTAATGGCAATGGCATTAGTTATTATAAGTCTGGAGAAAAAGAATATGAAGGAGAATGGGAAAATAGTAAAATGAATGGCAATGGAATTTTCTATTATGAATCTGGAGAAAAATATATAGGTGCATTCAAAGATGGTTTATTTAATGGCAATGGCATTAGCTATTCTAAATCTGGAGAAAAGGAATATGAAGGAGAATGGAAAAATGATGAAATGAATGGTCAAGGAATTTTTTATATTCATGGCAAAAAGCATTATGAAGGAGAATGGTTAAATGGAAAAAAACATGGAAAAGGTATTGAATATTATGAAAATGGATCAATTTATAGATCAGGTGTTTTTAAAAATGGAGAATTTGTTAAATAACTCTTTAATCTAAATAATTCAAATGCTTTTTTAGTAAACTTTGTACGGTTTCGTATTCTGATTTTTTATTGATAATTATCAATAATTTTTCATCTAATTTATTTTTAACTTCTTTTTCAACCATCAATAATGGTTTTTCATCAGGCGGTTCTGGGAAAATATTTTGTTCTTTAAATAATCTTCTGGTTACTACACAGACCTCATGAGCTTCCTCGAATTTATCTTCTTTCTCTAGTAAATAAGCCAATGCAATTAAACCGTAAGCATCATCAAGATTACTATTCATTTCTTTTCTAAGCTCATAATATTTTATAATTAAATTTCTTGCCGATTTAAAATCGCCCTTTGCTGTCGATACAAATGATTTGTTAAAATGGTCAATCATATACATTCCTTTTGCTCCAATTTCATTGCTTATTATCATGCTTTGATTGTAGTAAGCTTCTGCTTTATCCATGTTGCCTATTAAACGCCACATTTCTGCATTCATATGAGCTTGATACATAGTCCATTGTTTATCGCCTGTTGAATTACTCAATTCAATTAACTTATTGCTCAATTCCAATAAAGTAACTGTATCTTGATTTCGTTGAGAATTTCTACATAAAGAGGTTAATGCTTTTCCAACAAGTGTGTCGTTTTTGGTTTCTTCCCCAATTTTTAAAACTTCATTAGCTAATTTTACAGATGCTTTATCATTGCCTTCTTTAAACAGTTGATAGGCTTGTTTTAGCATTTCGTTTGGATTGTTTTTAGTGCTTTTTATTTTATCTTCTAACTGAGAAAATAGATTAAAGCCTAAAAAAAGAAATAAGAAAGTATAGGTGGTTTTCAAATCATTTATTTTTTTTAAAATTAAAAATTTATTGTCTATCATTAAATTGTTTTAATTTTTATATGAAGGAAAATTTTCAAACGTTAAGATATAAAGGCTATTCCACTACTCCATTATTATGGAATAATGATGAGATTGCTGGTTTAAATCAATTTAAAATTGAAAATCATAATTTAAAGATTGATCTAATTAGTTCCTTTAATGAAATTCGTTTAGGAAAATTGATAGAACAATTTGTTTTAAATGATTTATCATCAAACATTAATGTTGAAATTATAGCATCAAATATTCAAATCATCGACAATCGAATTACAGTTGGTGAAATAGACGCATTAATGAAGCATTTAAATGATTTTATACATTTAGAAATCGTATATAAATTTTACCTCTATGATCCTTCAATTAAAACCTCTGAAATAGATAGGTGGATTGGTCCAAATAGAAACGATTGGTTATCTAAAAAAATTGAAAAATTAAAAACAAAGCAGTTCCCAATTTTAAATCATGCCAAAACCAAATCAATTCTTAATCAACTTGGTTTAAGTTCCAATTTATTTCAACAAAAAGTACTGTTTAAAGCCCAGTTGTTTGTTCCATTTAATATGTTAAATAATAACTTTGAATTGATTAACAATCAGTGTATTAAAGGGTTTTATTTAAGTTTTGAGGAAGTTCAAAAATTGAATACCCTATTTTATATTCCTTCAAAACTTGATTGGCTTTTAGAACCTCACCTAAATGTTAATTGGTTGAATTATTCTAAATTCATTTTAGAGTTAGAAATAATTTTAAAACAAAAACAGTCGCCTTTATGTTGGATTAAAAATTCTCAAAATGAACTCCAAAAAATATTTGTTGTTTTCTGGAATTAAATAAAATCAAAAGTTAATGGTAGACTGTATTCTTTGTTTGGTCATTTGAATGATACGTTTATTGTATTCTTTTGTATTCCTCAAATATTGATCTAATTCTAAGTCATTCAAGTGCCCAACAATTAATCCAATAATTAAATGCTTGATTTGTAAGTTTTTTGATAATTCATCATTAATACATTTTATTTTTTTTATTTGATTGAGTTTAGTCCACTTAATGGATGACTTTTCAATATGATTATGGAATGTTTTTAAGATGATGTCGTGCTGCATCTTCAAAATGGGACGCAATACTTTGTTTTGAAACATTTCTAATTCTAAATGAACCTCTCTCCTATTTGATACATTTATTTTTGGTCTTTCTTTATTTGTCAAAGGTTAAATATTTTGGCAGGCAAGTATGTGTTAACATTATCTTTTGAATCACTTTTTAATACTTTAATCATTTTATTGGCCAATAAACTTACTGCCATTGGCTTTTGAGATTTAAACAAGCCAATAGCATTCAGTTTATTGATTATTGCAATTCCATTTTTTTCTACTTTTCTGATTCTATCAGTTTGTCTAATTAACATGGGTGGTTGAAAAATATGAATGTATTTAAAATTGAGTTTTATTACTGCTTGTTCTAGTTCTCCTTTCATTTTAGGGTAAAAAAGTGGCGATTTCTCATTAGCTCCAATTGATGAAACCAACACATAATTACCAATAGCATTATCTGAAGCCAATTTAGCAAATTCGTATTGATAGGTATAGTCAATTTTATATTGAGCTTCTTTACTTCCTGCATCCTTTTTTGTTGAACCTAAAGCTGAAAACAATACATCGCCATTAATTTCACTTTTGTAAGTCTCAATTTCATTAAAATCAATAATGTATTCCTTTATTTTATCGTTTTGAATATTTAATGAATTTCTTACAAATGCTTTAATTTCAGTGAAAGAATTATCTTTTATAAGTTGATTAATTAGTTCAATTCCAGTTGCACCAGTAGCTCCAATAACAATAGCTTTCATTATTTTATTTAAAATTACATTGATTTGTGTGATCGTTTATTACGCCAATCGCTTGCAAATAAGCATAAATAATTGTTGTCCCAATAAATTTAAATCCTCTCTTTTTTAAATCTTTACTGATTAAATCTGATAAGCTTGATTTTGAAGGAATTTGTTTTTCAAAATCGAATTTGTTGTTTATGATTTTATTACCAGTGAACCCCCAAATGTAATTGCTGAAGGTTTTAAATTCAGTTCTAATATTTATTATTTGTTGAGCGTTGTTAATGGTAGCATTAATTTTTAATCTATTTCTAACGATGCCTTTATTGTTCATCAATTCTTCTACTTTTTGTTTATCGTATTTAGATACTGCGTTATAATTGAATTCATCAAATGCTATTTTATAATTTTCTCTTTTATAGAGAATTGTTTTCCAACTTAATCCAGCTTGAGCAGCTTCTAAAGTTAAGCACTCAAATAGCTTAAAATCATCGTATATTGGTCTTCCCCACTCTTCATCATGATATTTAGTCATTAATGCATCATTTTCAGACCATTTACATCTGTTCATTTTTTGGTTATTAAGTGTTAAATATAAATTAATTTAATAAGGATAAAATCAGTTGTTTGTTTTGAATTGAAAAAATTCTTTTTGGAAAAATTAATGACTCTGCGGTCCATTAATACTTTAAATCATGTAACTTAAAGGGTTTTTAATTTATTCACAAAATGAAAAAGATATTTTTAAGTTTTATACTTACTGTTTTTATTACTGCATTTAACGCACAGTGCCATTATGTGTTTGACATGCAAGATTCCTATGGTGATGGCTGGAATGGGGCTTCTATTGAAGTAAACATTAATGGAACATTTGCTGCTGACATTACTTGTAATGGGGGGGCTACTATAGACTCAATATCTACCATGAATGGTGATTTTGTTGAGTTATCTTTTGTGTCTGGAAATTGGGATACTGAAATTACTTTTCAAATTTACGATCCTTCAGGAACGCAAATTCTTTCAGTAGGTCCATTTGCAAATAACGATGGGAATGATTCTTTTTTATTGTCTGATTCTTCTAACTCTAGTTGTTTTCCTCAATATGTAGATGTTACTTTTCAGGTTGATATGAGTAAAGTTACTTCTAGCTTTACTTTACCTGAAATTAACGGAAGTTGGAATGCTTATTGTGGAAATTGTGACCCTATGTCGGACCCTGATGGGGATAATGTATGGGAAAAAACAATATCCTTATTTACAGGTTCTTATGAATATCTTTTTTCTGCTGATTCTTTTGCTATTCAAGAGAGTATTAATTCAAATTCTTCATGCTCTAATGGAAGTTTTGTTTTGCCTAGAAGGTTCTTAAATGTTGGTGGTCAAGATATTACACTTCCAATAGTTTGTTGGGAAGCTTGTGAAGCTTGTAATGATTTTCCTCAACCTCCTATTGGAGTTTCCTGCAACACAGGGGCCCCCTCTTTAGCATTTTCAGACGAATGTGATTCGCAAGGCAATTGGACTGGTGATTTTGGAACTGGCAATGGAATATGGCAATCAAATTCAGGATTTACACCTACTGGTGGTACTGGTCCTGATGGAGCACATAGTGGGAATAATTACTTTTATTTTGAATCAAGCACTTTTGGCAATGGTGGTGCAAGTCAATTTGATACAGCTACAATTGTGTCTCCAATGATTGATTTAACCAATTCTTTTGATGATGCAGAGTTAACGTTTTGGTTACATGCTAGAGGTGACAATATGGGTAGTCTCAGTGTTGGATTGTCCAATTCACCTACAGGTCCTTTTAACGATGTTTATTATCAATTTGGTGAAACTCATGCCAATGACGATGATCCATGGACTCAAATTGGCATTGATGTTTCAAATTATATAGGTCAAAACCTGTATGTAAGTTTTACTTATATGAGAAATTTTTCTGGGGTTAGTTATTCTGGAGATTTATGTATTGATTTAATTGAAGTTAATACATGTTCAACTTGTCCACCCCCTAATTCACTAAGTGTAAATAACATAACTCCAAATTCAGCTGACATATCATGGACACCTATTGGTACTGAAACAGAATGGATGTTATATTACAATGGTGTTGGAGTTTACACTAACACTATTCCAACTACCATTACAAATTTATCTCCTAATACTTCTTACAGTTGTAATGTTTCTGCCATATGCTCACCTTCTGACACTAGCGGACAATCTTCAGGAGTTGTTTTTACAACAGGCTGTGCATACTCAATGGCTCCAATAACTGAGAATTTTGATAATGGTTTTTCTCCATGTTGGTCTCAAGAGCTTTCTACTGATGATTTTGATTGGACTTTAAATGATGGTGGAACAAACTCTAACAATACTGGGCCTGATGATGATGTTAGCGTTGGAGGTAACTACATGTATACCGAAGCCTCTGCTCCTAGGCAAAATGGAGATGTTGCTGTAATGTATAGCGAACAAATAGACTTAAGCAATTTGACCAATCCACAAATACATTTTTATACACATATGTATGGTTCTGCTATTGGAGATTTACAAATTGATATGTATGATGCTGGAAATTATGTTAATGTATTTAATAAATCTGGTGATCAAGGAGATTTTTGGATTGAGGAAACGGTACTTATTAACCCCACTACAAATTTCGTACATTTTAAAATTACAGGAATTCTAAGTGTTGATGGAAATGGAGATACTTGGCCAGGTGATATTGCTATTGATGAATTTAGTGTAATGGAAGCAATTGCGACTGATTTAGGTATATTAGAAGGGGGAACAGTTTCCGCTTGTGATTTATCAAGTTCAGAACAAATTTCCATGCAAATTGTAAATAATGGAGTTAACTCAGAATCTAATTTTGATGTTTCGTACAAAATAAACACATCCGCTCCTGTAGTTGAAACATTTATTTTTACAATTAGCCCTGGAGATACTCTTACTTATGATTTTAATACTCCAGTTGATTTAAGCAATGATGGAATGTATAATATTGAATACGAGTGTTTGCTTTCTTCAGATCAAAATTTAGTTGACAATGTACTTATAAATAACGTTGAAAATTTCCTTAGTCCATTGCCACCTGTCACTATTGATGATACTATATGTAATGGTGATACAGCTTATTTAACAACTTTATCCCCTAATGGTTTGGTAAATTGGTATTTAGATATGAATGGAATTTCAGCTATTAATGGAAATTCAGTTTCTCCATCTCAAACTACTACTTATTATGGAGAAGTTCAGGCAGCCGATTTTTTTAGTGATGATTTTGAAAATTATCCTCCTGGTTCTTTAATTGCTCAATCTTCTTCGTCATGGCTTACTTACTCTGGTCTTGGAGGTGGTCAAGATGATGCAATGATTACAAATTCACCTCAAAATTCTGGAAACAATTCACTATTCATTAATGAAGTTCTTGAAGACGACATTTATCTTCCTTTTAATCAGGTTTATAATTCTGGTTCTGTAGAGGTATTAATTGATATGTATGTGTCAACTCAAGCACATTTGAATTTTGAAGATGATGTTATTCCTGGAGCAAATAATATTTTTGAACTTAGGTTTAAAAGCTCAGGAATGTTGGAGTTTGATATTGGTCCAACCACTTTACTTGGAAGCTACCCAGGTCCTGGTAAATGGTTTAATTTAAGAATTGTTGGGGACCTAAACACTTCTACTTGGTACATATATGTAGATGGTTCATTTCAAGGAGGTACTTCTTTTGCAGCTGGAGGAAATGTGGGTAATGTTCATTTTAATCCTGCTATTGGGGATGAGTACTATATGGAAAAAGTGGAATGGTATGCTTTTTCGGATGACGATTGTGTAAGTGCATTGTCGCCAATAACAGTAACCGTTGATGAATGTACTTTCATAAATGATAAATGGAGAGAATATTTAGATGTTTTCCCTAATCCAACAAGTGATATAGTTGTATTTAAAGCCAATTCTATTATTGAAAATGTTTTAATTTATGATGTCAATGGAAAACTTGCCCTATCATCTTTTGGTATAAATAAGACAATTCATAAGGCTGATTTATCAACACTTGAAAGTGGTGTCTACTTTGCAAAAGTGGCTACAAGTGAAGGAGTCATCAATGAAAAACTTATAGTTAAATAACTTAAAGATTTTAGATTTAAACACAAGGCTATTCAAAAAAATAGAATTACTGAATTTTGAGATTTAATATTTATTAGTTAATTTAATAAAATGTTAAATCCTATCTATTGGTTTATGTTAGAAACATATTTGCTCTAATTTTAATTTTTTGTTTGACTTTTCAAGCAAAAAGCCAATGCCTTTTTACTTATGATTTAGGTCCTGATGTTTATTTATGTAGTGGTGATTCAATTCAATTGATAACACCAGTTGGACATACATATTCATGGACCCCTAATTATAATATTTCTTCTAATTCTGCATCATCTCCCTATGTAAAACCTGATGTTGATACTACTTATTATGTTTCAGTAACTGATGCTAACAATTGTAGTGTTTTAGATTCAATTAATGTATTTGTAAATCCACTTCCAATCGTTTCAGTTAGTGAAGACGATACAATATGTGCTGGAACAGCCACTCAATTAATTGCTTCAGGTGCTTTATCCTACACTTGGACACCAAATTATAATTTAACTAACAATACTATCCCCTACCCAATAGCTTCCCCACTTATAGATACAAATTACATTGTTAATGGTTTAGACGCAAATGGTTGCAGAAATCAAGACACCATTAGAATTAAAGTATTGCCTCTTCCTGTTGCTGATGCAGGCCAAGACACCTCAATTTGTCCAGGATCATCAGTTCAATTAAATGCAAGTGGTGGGCATATTTATCAGTGGCTAAATCCTGTGTCTTTATCAAATTTTTTAATTCCCGATCCAATAAGTTCTCCTTTAGATTCATCTAAATATATTGTTCAAGTTACAGACTTAAATGGATGTCAATCAATTGATTCAGTTTTTATTAATGTTTATTTACCTGCAAAAGCAGATGCTGGTTTTAGTGTTAGTTCTTGTGCAGATACTCCTATTCAATTAAATGCATCTGGAGGAATAAATTATTCATGGTCACCTTCAGATTATGTAAATCATCAAAATGTATTTAATCCAATGGCTTTCCCTGATGATGATATGAATTTTATTGTTCAGGTAGAAGATTCTAACGGATGTTTTGATGTAGATACCATGAGAATAACTGTGTTTAAAATTTCTATTAATAACGATACTTTATTTTGTGAAGGAGATTCAATCATGGGATTTGTTGATGGTGATCCTGCAACTGTTTTTTTATGGAGCCCATCAAATGGTATTTCTGATACTTCTTCATTTGAGCCATGGATTAAACCTTCAGAAACAACAACCTACACCTTGAATGCCACAAATGCTCAAGGTTGTTCTTACCAAGATGATATAACAATTACTATTCCTCAACCTGAAGCAATTATAGACACAAATTTTATAATTGGTTGTGAAGGAGCGATTCTTGAATTGAATAATAATTCAAATTCAGATTTTCTTTTTAATTGGAATTTTGATGATGGTTCCAGTTCTAATTTAAATAATTTAGAGAAAATTATTGATTATAATTCAAATTTAACTGCTCAACTTTCTGTTCAAGACGATAACGGTTGCACTGATACTTCATTTTTAACTTATAATGGAATTGGATTAGGTTTTGATGACTATTACCAAATAGACATTCCAAATGTTTTTACTCCAAATAATGATGGTAATAATGATTTATTTAAGGTTTCTTTACCTGGCAGAATGTATGAATGTGCTTCTTTAAGTATTTATAACCAGTGGGGTCAAATTCAATTCTATAACGATGGAAATAATCTAAATTGGGATGGAACTAATAATTCAGGAATTGCAGCTCCTCAAGGAACTTATTTTTATACGGTGTCAATAAAGCATGAATCTGCAAGTGGAACATTCCAATTGTTTAGGTAATAATTATTTAGAAAATTGAAAAAGATTAATCCAATTATAAACGATGCTAATACTCTTCCAGGAGATTTTTATTGCTCTTCAGATTATTTTTTGAAAACCAAAAATGATTTGTTCCCAAATACATGGCAATTAATAGGATCTCCTGATGTGCTTAATATTTCTTCATCTGCTTATCCATTTACTTTTTTAGAAGGTTTTGTTGATGAACCATTGGTTTTTGTAAACAATAAAAATGGCGAATTAAATTGTTTTTCAAATGTATGTACTCACAGAGGAAATATTTTAATTCAGTTTGAAGGCCCTATTCAAAAAAAATTAAGTTGTGGGTATCATGGTAGAATGTTCTCCACTGATGGGAAATTTATTTCTATGCCTGAATCTAATGGAATGAATAATTTTCCTTGCGAAGAAGATAATTTAACTAAAGTACCTTTTAATAAATGGAAACAATTTCTGTTTTCATCTTTGAGTCCTGAAATAAATTTCAATGATTTTATTGGACAAATGGATGATAAAGTGTGTTGGATGCCAATTGAAAACTTTTTACATGATCCCACTCTGTCAAGAGATTATTTAGTGAAAGCAAACTGGGCTTTGTATTGCGATAATTATTTAGAAGGGTTTCATATTCCTTTTATTCATAAAGATTTAGCTCAATCATTAGACTATAGCATGTATAATACTGAAATTTCAACTTATAGTAATCTTCAAATAGGATATGGTCGAGGGGCTGAGTTTTGTTTTGATTTGCCCAAAGACCATTCAGATTATGGTAGTAATATTGCAGCCTATTATTTTTGGTTATTTCCCAATATGATGTTTAATTTTTATCCTTGGGGGCTTTCAACAAATCTTATAAAACCGCTTTCCAACGAATTAACAAAAGTAGAGTTCAGGTCTTATGTTTGGGATAAATCAAAGTTAGAAATTGGTGCTGGTGCTCTTTTAGATAAAGTGGAAAGAGAAGATGAAGCTGTTGTTGAGTCAGTTCAAAAAGGTGTAAAATCAAGATTTTATAAACACGGTAGGTTTTCTCCTAGAATGGAAAAAGGTGTTCATCACTTTCATCAATTAATTACTCGATTTGTCAGTTGATTTCAATTTAGCTATTTTAATACTAGCATATGAAAAAATCAATGTCATTACTGG
>CEUK01088952.1_pt1 | contig 12501 bp, 11 predicted proteins | sample 356451 | NCBI WGS metagenome assembly CEUK01 (sample SAMEA2622843, study PRJEB7988) | marine metagenome | isolation source: saline water (ENVO:00002010), including
GACCATGACGACCATGGTGACGCAGACGCTCTGGCCGCAGACCCACACAGTTGGCTTGACCCTGTTGCCTATTCCGCACAGGTTGAGATTGTTTACAACACTCTAAGCAAGGCTTTCCCAGACAATGCGGATGCATTCCGTGCTAACGCAGATGCCTACAAAGCACAGCTTGCTGATCTAGACGATGCTTTCACAGCGGCATTCGGAGAGAATGGAACCTGTCAGAAGAACACGGTTGCTGCGAACCACAACGCATACGCTTACATCTCGTATCGCTACGGTATTGAGTTCGTTAACCTTCACGGCCTTGACCCTGAAGGTGAGCCTTCTCCTGCCGCAGTTACAGAGGTCCTTGAGCGAGTTGAGGAAGACGGTGTCATCGCCATCTATGTCGAAGAGTACACACCGAACGGCGCCCTTGACAGTCTGATTCAAGACACAAAGTCTGAGGATCTCAAAGACGGCATTCAAGTGCTTACGCTTTACACATTGGAGATGGCTCCAGCCGATTCAAGCGATAACTACATCACGCTGATGACCAAGAATCTTGAGAATCTCAAGATCGGTCTGGTTTGCTGAGCATTCGCCTGAGATAACCGATTCGGACTTCTCCTTGAGAGGTTGGTTTAAATTACCGAGCCATGGGGAAGAAGACGATGGATGATGGGATTGAAGTCTCTTTAGAACCCATTCTTGAGGTTGATAACGTCACGGTTCGCCGAAACAAGACCGACGTCATCAAAGATGTGAATCTGGTCATCCACCGAGGTGAATTTGTCGGTATCGTTGGACCCAATGGCGGTGGAAAATCAACGCTCATGCAATCCGTTTTGGGCATTCTTCGACCCGTGTCGGGAAGCATCAAAATCGCTGGAGGCTCTCCAAACTCGAGACAAGCCTTCGGCAAGATGGCGTGGGTTTCCCAAGCTGCAGCACATCTTCCAAAGAACATCCGATTAACAGTTCGGGAATTGGTGAGTCTGGGGATGTTGAATCACAAAAACTGGTTCAAACCAGGTCGCTCGACCTCCGCACAGACCGACAAGGCCATCGAAATGGTCGATCTTTCGCACCTAACGGAAAGAGATGTCAACAATCTTTCAGGAGGGGAGCGTCAACGTGCTGTGATAGCACGAGCACTTGCTAGTGAAGCAGAATTTCTCTTACTTGATGAGCCCATGGTGGGCATGGATCGTGCATCACGTCACGCTCTGCTCAAACTCTTGGACGAATTTTGTCATGGCCATAACAAGACCATTTTGATGATCTCTCATGATGTAGCAGCGATGCGACAAACGGCCCACCGCATGATCTACCTCGAAGAGAGGATTTGGTTTGACGGCCCCCCACCTAATTTTCCGAGCCTGGAAGAAATCGCCCGTCTACGGGGTATTCACGATGTTCATGGGGGCCATCACTACGACCACTCTGCCGAACACTGTGGCGGAGGCGATCACACGAAACCAGCCCCGGTTATCATCCGTAAGGAGGACGAATAATGGGTCTAGGCGTGTGGCTCCTCGAGCTTGTTTCTCCAACTATGGAGGCCATCGCCCCGTATCTGCCAGGAGATGTTTTCCCGTACTTCTTTACTTATGATATGTTCCAGCGCGTGCTTTTGGCGAGTTTCGTCATCACCATCGTTGCTGGCGTCCTTGGCTCGTTTTTGTTGATTCGAAACATGGCGCTTATCGGTGATGGAATTGCTCACGTTACATTCGGTGGCGTGGCTGTTTCCATGGTTATAGCAGGTGTTCCCACGCTACCAATGGCCACGTTTTTTGCGGTCGTTGCTGCAATTCTTATTTTCGAACTTCAGGACAGGGGTATCCTCGAGGGCGACACTGCCATCGCCATCATGATGACCGGGGCCTTAGCGTTTGGATTGGTCGCGCTCCGCATATGGGGTGAGGGCATCACAGCAAACGTTGAGAGGTTCCTGTACGGAAACGTGCTGTTTGTGGACGATGCGAGTTTGGATTGGATATGCACTGTTGGAATAATTGCCTTGTTTTTGCTGGGTGCGATGTACAAGAGTCTCCTCGCCACCGCCGTTGACCCTATCGCAGCCCGTGTGCAAGGCATTCCCGTCAAAGCCATCGGGTTGACCTTTTCCATCATCACTGCGGTTGTCGTAGTCCTCATGGTCAAAATCATCGGTGCTTTGTTGGTTACTGCCTTGCTCGTTTCTCCGGCCGCTACGGCCCAACAGGTGGGCAAAAGTTTCCGCTCATGCATCCTCTGGTCGCAATTCTTTGGCATGCTTTCTGTTTTGCTCGGGATCTACCTCTCAGCCGAAAAGGACACGGGTGCTGGCGCAATGATTGCGCTAATTGCGGCCTTGGTGTTCCTCGTTGTTGTTGTGTCCAAATCCATCGTCACTCGGCTCTCACCTCTGGTCAGCAAACTCATGCAACGGACAAGCGATTGACACCGTTTTACTCGACTGTTCTCGTCGTTGGAAAGGCCTAGAGACGGGCATGGAACATTGATGAACCCAATCGGTTGTATCAAATTCATGAACCCAATTGTCAAGTCCTTGCTTGAATTCAATGAAGCCTTTGAAATTCCAAAACTCGATGCCCCTGGCCTTGGTCCAGACGAATTGATCGAATTGCGTATCAAACTCCTGACTGAGGAAGTTCAGGAGTATGCTGAAGCTGCCCGTGCGGGTGATCTAGTCGAGGTCCTCGATGCATTAGCAGATATTGGCTACATCCTTGCTGGGACCATCATCAATCATGGTATGCAAAACATCTACGATGATGCCTTCAACGAGGTGCATCGAAGCAACATGGCAAAACTCGTTGATGGAAAAGTCATACGTAGAGAGGACGGTAAAGTTCTGAAACCGGAAGGATGGCAGCCACCTCAACTCGCTCAATTCTTGCAATGAATTGATGAACACCTGTACGGTGGGGAAGACATGACCTCTCGACCTGTTGCACTCGTCACTGGTGGTGGTCGTGGTATTGGGGCCGCCATTAGTCATCGACTTGCCAAAGATGGCTATGATGTACTGCTGACCTACAATTCTTCATCCAAACCTGCTGAGATGGTGGTCGATGAGATTCGTAACGCTGGTGGTGATGCACTTGCTGTCAAGGTCGATTGTTCCGATGAAGGCGAAGTAGGATTGCTTGGCATCCATGCTTGGATGAACAGGAAGATCGATGCCCTCGTGCTCAATCATGGTCGATACGACCGTGTTCCTGCTGCTGAAATGGAACTTGATGACCTACGTCGAACGATGAAAGCCAATTTCGAAGGGGCAGTCAATGTCTGGAAAGTCGTCCAACCCCATCTTGCACCACATGCGAGCATGGTTGTTGTTGGTTCTCAACTTGCAACGCGTGGTTCGCCTCATGGAGCTGATTATGCTGCCTCCAAAGCTGCTCTCAGCACATGGGCACGCTCGCTTGCGCTCGCTGTAGGACCAGAGGGCAAGCGCGTCAATGTCCTTGCTCCAGGTTATGTCGATACGGACATTCTTGCTGGTGATTCAGATTCAAAGCGTGCACAACGTATTGAGGAAGTTCCATTGAAGCGTATTGGTACGGGTGATGACATGGCTTCCATCGTCTCATTCTTGCTGAGTGATGATGCTGCCTACATCACAGGGGCTGTCCTTCACGCCAATGGCGGACTCTATTTGCCTTAGACGCATCTTCATCAAGGGTTGGCGCGAAGCCCAACCATGACCGACGCTTGGGATGATGACGGTGCGTTTGAGCACGTCGCTGACCAAGCTGTCGATGATGTCGACTTGGTCGAGCGCGACCCATTTGATCTTTCAAAAGCCCTTGAAGGGGCTGCTATGGAGCATTTGCACCCATCTGTGAAGCGTTTCCGTTTGCACAGTGAATTCGAACCATCTGGTGACCAGCCCGGTGCAATCGATGAACTGGTCAAGCAATTGGAAGATGGCCAAGAACGATGCATTCTGCTCGGTGTAACTGGAAGTGGCAAGACCTTCGCCATGGCCAACATGATCGAACGACTCAACATTCCTACCCTTATTCTCAGTCATAACAAGACGCTTGCACGTCAATTGTATCACGAAGTGGCTGGCTATTTCCCTGAGAATGCGGTTGAATACTTCGTTTCCCATTACGACTACTACCAACCTGAAGCGTATCTCGCAAAACGTGACCTGTACATCGACAAAGAGATGTCCATCAACGAGCGAATTGAGCAAGAACGCTTCGCTGCTGTTGCAAGCCTTGTCAGCCGTCCCGATTGTGTCATCGTCTCGTCCGTTTCCTGCATCTATGGTCTCAACCCACCGGAAACCTTCCTCGAACACCATGCTCGTGTCCACAAAGGGCAAGACATTGATCCGCAGGACCTTGTTCGTGAACTGGTTGCCTTGCAGTATACGCGAACAACAACAGACCTTTCCAGAGGCGAATGTCGACTTCGTGGAGAAGTGCTCGATGTATGGATGCCTTCTCGTGATGATCCTCTACGTATTCGTTTCGACCTTGATGGCGTTACGCACGTCCAAGTCTGTGACCCTGTTTCATGGGAAGTGCTTGACGATCTCGATGAAGCGTGGATTCATCCAAAGGAATTCTTCATGACCAGTCAGGAACGCTTTGAACAGGCGCTCGAAAGCATCGAGGATGAACTGCAACTTCGACTGACGGAATTCGATATACAGAACAAATTCATCGAACGACATCGCCTTGAACAGCGTACGCAATACGACTTGGAGATGTTGAGAGAAATTGGTCACTGTCAAGCGATTGAGAACTATTCCTTGCATTTTGATGGTCGACAGCCAGGTGAACGCCCTTACTGCCTGTTGGATTTCTTTGCTGCATGCGCTCGACAATTCCATGGTGATCCGAAGAAATTCCTTGTCATCATGGATGAATCCCACGTCACGCTTCCACAGGTTGGGGGCATGTACTTCGGAGACAAGTCTCGTAAAGACAGTCTTATCGAACACGGATTCCGATTGCCGACCGCTGCTGATAACCGTCCATTGAAGATGCCTGAATTCCAACATCTTGTCCCACAAATGGTCTACGTCTCTGCAACACCGGGAGAGCGAGAACTTCGTCACCTCTGTGAAGTTACCAAGCAAAAAGTCCCACTCGGTCTCGAACATGTTGCTTCTGCAGGTGGAGCTCGCCCTGGTGAGAAAAAGAAGAAGCACCCTGATTCGGAAACCATGTATGAACTCCTGCAATCGATTCAAGGCATTGCAAAGATGGAACTACGGCCGACTGGGCTCCTCGATCCGAACATCGAAGTTCGTCCTACAGAGGGTCAAGTCGCTGATCTTCTGTCCGAAATCAATCTCCGTATTGAGAAAGGTGAACGCTGTCTTGTCACCGTTCTCACCATCAAGTTCGCTGAAGAGGTTGCTGAATACCTCAACCGAATGGGCGTTCGATCGCATCATCTCCATTCCGAAATCGATACCATTGAACGTACCGAGATTCTCAATGCATTACGTATTGGTCACATCGATGTCGTCGTTGGAATCAATTTGCTACGAGAAGGATTGGATATTCCCGAGGTCAGTCTTGTAGCCATCTTTGATGCTGACCGTCAAGGATTCCTTCGAAACGAACGGTCGTTGCTGCAAACGATTGGACGAGCCGCTCGAAACGAGAATGGCCGTGTATTGCTCTATGCTGATGGTATGAGTCCCGCAATGGAAGCGAGCATTCGACAAACATTGGAACGGCGTCAACGGCAAGATGCACACAACAAGGCCAACGGTATCGTTCCGAGAACGATCATCAAAGCACTTCCTCAAATGGGAGCAGAGGCGGATGAATTGATCGCAGGCACGTCGACTGCAAAGGATGGAAAACGCCGATTGGTTGCCAAGAAAGGGGGTCGAAAGGATGGTGATTGGGCTTCAAAATTCAATCTTGGTGCTGGTGCTTGGGCAGAAACGCAAAGAAAAACTCCAATTGAAAATTCAAAAATTCAATTGACTTATGACGAGCCAGATGATGTTGATTCAAACCTCACTCGTGAACAACGAATCGATTTGTTGAACGAACTCAAATCGGCCATGAAAGAAGCTGCGAAACAACTCGACTTTGAAGAGGCTGCACGCTTGCGTGACCGAATTTTCGAACTTGAACAAACACTGTGATTAGTTCGAAAGCCGATGAGCGGTCTCATTGAGTGTTTCACCCTCTTGCTGTAAGGATCGAATGTAACGAGGAATGGTTTCATCCGAATCTCGCAGATCGTACAAATCACCGACCCATTCCAACGGCTCATCGAGCGTATGCTCGCTTCCAGACTCGAAAGCACGCCATCGAGAACATTCGCTGCCATCCTGATCCATCGTTTGCAAATACCATGGAACTGCATCCAGTTGGTTCGTACAAGGCAAATCGTTCTCAGTCACGGTAATGACCCAACATCGTCCATGACTATGCGGAATGTTTGCATCTTCAAGGAATTCGAGCACATCGTCTCGTTCTGCACCCGGTTGCAACCAAATGAACGGAATGGTTCGGCCTTCAAGCAACCATTGACGCAGTGATGCGAGGACACGATCAGGTGAGAGAAAGAGGACGAACAGTTCCGGGTCACTGTTCAGCCAAGGATGGTTTCGTATTGGCCGGCCGAGAATCGTATGTCCTGCATCGTTTGGATGAACTGGAATCATCCGATAGCCCAAGTCACCCGCATCATGAAACGCTTGATGAGCGGGTCGATCCTCGCGCAATCCTGCTCCGATGATATGAACCGACTGGATTGACTGAAGCCATCCATCATCGCTCATACATCATCCACCACATACCTTGTTTTCAAAGGCTGTTTGTTCATGGCTGAAAACTGCGATTCAAAAGGACATGCGATTCTTTTGCACCATGAACTACCTCATTATCGGCGGAAACAGTGATATTGCGAAAGATGTTATTCAGAGACTTACTGAGAATGGCCATGCTATTCATGCACTTGTTCGAGGCCAAGAACAAGCACAACAACTCAAGTCACTGGGCCATACCGCAACGATTGGCGATGCAACAAAAGAAGCAGACATCAAGCAATGCATTGATGAAGCGAAGGAAAAAGGTGACATCGATGGCATCCTCCACTGTGTTGGTTCAATCGTCATTCGTCCACCGCACGCACTCAATCAAGGTGCGTTTGAAGAGGTTATCACCACGAATCTTACCTCAGCATTTCTGACCCTGTCCATTGGTGGAAAAGCAATGCTACGTCAAGGCCAAGGACGTATGGTGTTCACCTCCAGTGTCGCTGGATCGCTTGGCCTCGTCAACCATGAAGCGATTGCTGCCGCAAAGGGCGGTATCGAAGCCATGGTTCGTTCAGCTGCGGCGACCTATGCACGTCGTGGGCTTCGAATCAATGCGGTTGCACCAGGTCTAACAGATACCAAAATGGCCTCCAAGATTCTTGGCAGTGATGCGATGCGAGATGCCGCTTCTCAGAAGATACCTACACAACGCATCAACCAGAAGGAAGAGGCGGCTTCAGCCATGCATTGGCTCCTCACGGATGCTCCTGACAACTTGACAGGACAAGTCCTACACCTTGATGGTGGTATGGCGAACGTCCTTGTTTGAGGGAGACCATGAAGGCCATCATCATCGGTGCGGGTTTGGCTGGATGCGCTACAGCATGGGCGCTCGAACAGCATGGATACGATTGTGTCTTGCTTGAGGCTTCTGAAAAAGCAGGAGGTCGGATGCGATGCACGACCATTGGAAAGCACAACGTGGATGTTGGTTTCCATGTGCTTCATACAGCCTATCCAACGCTCCATCGTTGGCTTGATGTCGACCAGCTTGAACTCAAGGCAATGGATGCTGCAACTGATTTGATTGCACCCTCAACAGGTTCAATCAAGACGATAGGTGACCCTCTACGTGCACCTTCTACCTTGTTTCCAACCATCTTCTCGGCAGGGATATGGAACGCATTGCGAATGCTACGATGGCGATTGAAGACACGGAAGCATGATCTCGAAGCGGCCATGGACCATCCTTCGATGCCGATGGATGTCTACTTTGATGCAATGCGGTTCAGCAAGTCGTTCCAGTCATCGTTCCTGCAACCACTGTTCGCTGGTATCACCTTGGATAAGCAACGCAAAGAACGCTCAGCCTTTGCATCATTCACATTTTCAGCAATGTCGCATGGTATGATGACCATGCCCAAGAAAGGCATCGAAGCAGTACCTCAACAAATCCTCAATCGACTTGCGTCAACCGATATCAGGTACAAAACGAAGGTAGCTTCTGTCACCAAGAACTCGATCAAACTCGAAGATGGAACAACGATGAAGGCGGACATGATTATCCTTGCAACACCTCAACATGTTACACAAGCCATGCTTGGAGCATCAACAGAACTACGACGAAAGGAAACAGCAACCTATGTCTTCGAGGCCAAGGAGTCACCTCTCAAGCGTGCACGATTGTTGTTGAATACAGAATATGGAAGTGGTCAACACAAGGTTCTGCACGTCCATGTTCCTACCCTCTTGCATGCATCCGATTCGGATCTGGTTGTTGCAACAGTGATCGGAGAAGACGCACGCTTGCATGAAGAACAAGAGGAACAACATCGTATTCGAAGTGAATTGGTCGATTGGTTTGGTTCAACTGTCAATGACTGGGAATTGATTGGCACAACGTACGTCGATTACGCACTCCCATCAGGAAGCATGACTGCCATGGGTCGTGAACGTGAGTCGTTGATTCAGGATGGAATCTATTGCATTGGCGACCATACAATGCACCCTTCTGTACACGGAACACTTCGTTCTGTTGAGCGTTTACTGGAGCATCTTGAGGTTCCAATCCCCATGAAAGATTGATGAAGTGAAACGGTGGCGAAGGAGCATGGCCATTGACCCAAATGACTTCGATATCCCCGTCAAGGATTACGAATTCAGTGAAGTGACGAATGCGACCTCATTAATCGATCAAATGGCAAAAGCAGGTGGATTTACTGCAACAAAACTTGCAACAGCTCGAGATATTCTCGTACAAATGCGTGATGAAGTCGATGCAGTTGATGGTGATGCAAGCCAAGTCTGTAACTGGCTTTCCTTCCCTGCATGTCTCTGTGCAACAGGGACTCGTTCCTTCTTTATTGAAGCGATCAAGACCAAGATGTTCAACGTGGTTTCAACCACCTGTGGAACTCTCGACCATGATATTGCTCGGTCCTACAAGGACTACTATCATGGTGCCTTCGAATTGGATGATATCGAACTTGGAGAGCATGAATTGATGCGATTAGGGAACGTGATCGTTCCGAATGCATCCTATGGTGAAATCATCGAAGCAGTCGTCATGCCAGCCCTTGAAGACATTTACAACGATCGACTCGAGGAAACCGGAAAGACGGGCGCTGATGCGTGGATTGGCTTCGGTTCAATTCACCTTGTATGGGAATTAGGAAAGCGCATCGGTAAGCCAGATTCACTCATCTACTGGGCTTGGAAGAACCAGATTCCAGTCTGTATTCCAGGTATTACGGATGGCTCCATTGGTGCACAATTGTTCATGTTCCGACAGAAGCATCGTGATTTCCACATCGATACACTGGCTGATGAACAGGTGATGTCTGATTTGACATGGGATGTTGAAACCTCGAACGCCTTGATGGTTGGCGGTGGAATCTCAAAGCATCACGTCATTTGGTGGAATCAATACCGAGGCGGTCTGGATGCTGCAGTCTATGTGACCACAGCTCCAGAACACGATGGTAGTCTCTCTGGCGCCCGTCTTCGTGAAGCGATCAGTTGGGGCAAGATGCGTCCTGAAGCGCCAAATGTTTGCGTTGAAGGCGATGCAAGCGTATTGCTTCCATTGCTTGGAAGTGACATCTTCAACCGTTGAGTTTTCCTGCTAAGTACACCATCATCGCGGTACGTAGCGGACTTGTTGGTTGCCATCCATGACCATCGCACTCGACAAGAACATCATGCAATGGTCCGAGTGAAGGTCTCGTTGAGGACTGTGTTGCAGAAACGGGAACAACAGAAATCTTCGGTGATGCGGGTTGATCAAGAAGCGATGCAGTGAATTCTCCCGTCGATCCTGCCTTGGTTCGGTTGTACAACATCTGGAGTTCATGGTGCGTTTGCTGTGTTGACCATCGCCGACGTCCAGCAATATCCAGTGATGGTGGTAGTTCTGGTTGGTGGAGAGCGATTCGAGTCAACGCATCGACTACATCCGATTCTGCGACCCAGTAATGCGATGCATCGGATTCGTTGCTTTGTTCAATGGTGTTCCATATTGCATCAAGTTCTTCGTTAACAAGACCAGAATTCGCCCCAGATGGAAGGACGTCATGCAAAATAATGGAACATGATTGATTGACCAGAATGGTGTTTTGTTGTGAAAAGAAATCGAATGAAACATCAGTTTCGTTGGAATCAATAACGTTTGCAATTCCTGCTTGAAGCAACGTTGCATGACGTTGCTGAATCTCTTGAGCGGTCTCTTCATCGAGACAAAGGGTCACATCGAACATCAGCAATCGTTCAATGAATGCTTGTGCAATGGATCCATCGATTGAATGGACGCTTACACGGACCATTCTTCTCACGCAGTAAATGCTTCGATGGCTTGGCGGGTAATATCAATGACAAGATCCACTTCTTTGGATGTGATGCCAAAGTTTGGTGTGTATCGCAATGCGTTCACACCTCCATGAATCACGCCAAGCCCGTGTTTTCGGCACCAGACTTCGACCTTATCGAAGCCAACCACTTGGAGCGTATCAGGATTCAATTCAGCAGAAACCAGAAGCCCAGTTCCTTGAACTTCGAGAATCTGTTCAGGATAATGCGATTGAAGCACCTTCAACTTCTCGACCATTTCCTTTCCACGCTCTCGAATGTTTGTTCTCAGTTCGGGGGTAATGTTGTCGAGGACGGCGACGGCTGTTTCGAGGGCCCGTGGGTTGGTCGTCATCGTATTTCCATAGATTCCAACAACGTAGAGTTCGCTTGCACGCTTGTTCATACCCAAGACTGAGAGTGGGTATTGTCCAGCATTCAATGCCTTTGACCATGCCTCCAAATCGGGTGCTTCTGCATCTTCGAATCCTTCGTAATCAACAACAGAAAGGCATCCTTGGCCACGAAGTCCTGCTTGAACGGAATCGACCATGAGCATCGAACCGTGTTCCAGTGTTAAACGTCGAGCTTCATCATAGAACGCTCGCTCAACGCATCGACCTGGGCTTCCTTCCCCTTGAACAGGTTCCAATGCCATCATTTCGATAAAGAAACCTTCATCATCAGCACGCTTGAACATGGCTTGCAATGCTTCGATATCGTTTGCTGGAACAAGCAGAAGATTGTCCATATCTCGGAAGGTTGCGAGATTCTTCTTGTAGCCATCCATGCATGAGTGAGAAATCTGAGCGGGTCGACCTGTACGGCCGTGGAATGCACGTTCAACAGCGAGGAGTTTGGTCGGCTTTCCTTCATGACGACCACCTGGGTCGGTCATGTTCTTGGCATTCACATCCGCAATACGTAGTCCAACGGTGACCGATTCAGAACCACTGTTCATGCAAATGAAACGATCAAACGGGCAAGAACCACGTGTATGCCCGAGTTCTTTGCGAAGTCGATCACCCAATCGCTTTTGAGAAAACGATGGCGTCATGACGTTGGCCATAACCCAATTCTCGCTCATTGCATCGATCACCGAAGAAGGTCCATGACCACTACCAAGCATACCGTATCCACCATTGTCGTGAAGTACTGCTCCACATGCAGTGACCAACCATGGTCCTCTACCAGCGATCGGAATGTATGGATTAACAGTCGCAGCCGAATAGAAGTTCACATAATCAGATTGCAGGTGCTCGATAAGTTCGGCTTCAGGGAGCGCCATGATGTCTTGACCAAATTCTTCCTGCAATGTGTGGTGGACTTGGCCAGCTTCGTGAATTGCTTGAATTAATTCTGGATCGGTGTTGCAAAAATCTTCGATAACATCATCACTGAGCCCAATGGTCTCTTTCGGACCACTCGATGCACGAAGGCGATGTAGGATTGCAATGGGATTATCCGCCATGTGTGCATGCTGTCAAAGAACTCCTTTGAACATAGCCCTATGGCCAAGTTCTCTCGACGATATTCTGGTGTGAACAATCTTCAATCAGCGCTCAAAACATGAAATTTCAATTGAAAATTCACTAATTTTGCATTATTTGGGCCTTCGGATATGCTTCATGATCCGAGAACGTACAATCCTTTGATTCCAATTGAAAACCCCATCGAATAAAAACAGAATTCCAGTATATTTTGAAAATTATACGACATCAAAAATTCGAAATAAAATCGACTCCCCAATTGGTTTTGAATTCAAATAATACGAAATTTCAATTGAAAAGTTAATTTTTATCGTCGAAGAGTATATATGATTCGTCGGTTGAACACATCCTAACCGGGCAAGACCCGAGGAGATGGGAAATTATGGCAGACAAAGAATACAACATCCAGGAATTAGTACACCGGGA
>CEUK01076679.1_pt1 | contig 12496 bp, 11 predicted proteins | sample 356451 | NCBI WGS metagenome assembly CEUK01 (sample SAMEA2622843, study PRJEB7988) | marine metagenome | isolation source: saline water (ENVO:00002010), including
ATCTTAATAATTACTCTGATTATGAGAAATAAATTAACTATAAAAACAACTCTTTTTAACAACGAAATATCAAAATCTAACGCATCCAACTCTAGCGAAAATAAATGGCATCAGAATACGAAACTAATAATAATATCGATTGTCCTTTTAACAACTTGCCTCGCTCTTATTCAAGTTACATTACCTTTAGATTTCGTAAAAGGGGGAATATTTAGAGAGGGAATAACCAAAAATCTTACGAGTTTTATTATTTCTACTCAATTGATTCTATTATTTATATTCCAATGGCCTGTGGGAAATTGGTTAACAAATAAAGGAAAGCTTTTTGGCTTAAAATTTAGTCTCATGAATTTTTGTCTTTGTACATTTCTTTTATTTTTATCAAGTTACTTTAAAATTTTTGGCTTTTATTTGATGTTATTAGCAATAATTTTCTGTGGAATTGGGACTTCTTCTTTTCTGCCATCATCATCAGATATAGTTTTTAGAATTGCACCAAATAATAGAAAGGGATTTGCCCTTGCTATTTTATCTCAGTGCTTCGCAATTGGTTATTTTATTGGCCCTATAGCTTCTGGGAAAATCTTAGATTACTTTGGAAATGCTTCTATAATTTGGATAACCATATCAATATCTTGCTTAATTATGTCATCCGCTCTACATAATAAAAAGTATTAGCAATAGCCTATCTAATTTGAATTAATTTCAATAATTCTTCTTTCTCTAAGAAAAAGAAAGAATGGAGCTGAAAAAGCAAAAGCTATTAAAAAAGTACCTATATAAACAATCCACATATTTTTGATATTTAACTTTTTAGATTCATTTATGATCCATATAAATATAGCGCTCGCTCCAATAAATAAGTCTCTTGATAAGGACTCAGCAGCAGGATTAGCATTTGCTAAAAGAATAAATTTCTTAATATCAAAAGCAGGTCCATATTCCATTGCAAAGTGAAAATTAGAAATCGTTGGCAAAATTGCCCCTAAAACAGCAAGGATAAGATAAATATTGCTTAAAGTGAATTTCTTATCTGTTAATAAATTTAGAGTATTCATATAATTAAGTAGTCAATATCTATGATAGTAAATTGATCAATGATTAAAGAAAAAATTTATTCAGAAAATAATTTATTCATAAAAGGTAATTTAAAGTTTGCAGTTATTGGTCATATTGAATGGATGAATTTTCTAAATGTTGATTTATTGCCCAGGCCTGGGAGAATCTCTCATTCACAAGAATCCTTAGAATATCCAGCAGGAGGAGGGGCATTAATCGCTAAAACTCTTTACGAATTAAATAATGGTGAAGTACACTTCTTCACTTCATTAGGAAATGATTTTTATGGTGAGAAAAGTGCCCAATTTTTTATTGATCTTGGTTTAAAATTACATGTTGCTTGGAGAAATAAGCCCACAAGAAGGGGTTTTAGTTTAATAGATAAAGATAAAGAAAGATCTATCACAATCATTGGTGAAAGGTTATCTCCAAAATACAACGATAATCTAGATTGGGATATTTTAAAGGATATGGATGGAATATTTATTACTGCTGGAGATGTTAATCTCTTTAAAAAGGCAAGAGAATCAAAAGTAGTTTGTACAACACCAAGAGCTGGTATAAAAACTATTAACGATTCGGGGATTATTTTAGATGGATTAATAGGCAGTAATCTTGATCCTGATGAAAAATTTTTATTATCTGATTTATTTTATAAACCAAGGTATATCATAAAAACAGAGGGGGAAAATGGATGTATTTCCATCCCTGGAGGAAAATTCAATGCTATCAAGAGTAAAAATATAGTTGAGGATTCATACGGGTGTGGTGATTCTTTTGCTGCAGGTATACTTTTTGGATTATCATCTAATTGGAGTCTTTCAAAAACAATAAACCTGGGTACACTATTAGGTAGGAATTGCGTTGAACATTTCGGTCCATATCCAAACATATCAAAAATAATTACTTAATTTCTTTATGAAAAATATAAAAAACAAAAACTTTAATTCACTTAGCGATTTGTATATAATTTTAATAATATATTTTTTTATAATATTTATTAAGTCACTTAAAGAAATTTTAGAAATTTTTACATATGGAATCTTAAAGAAAGAACTTTTAACAAAAGATAGCAATATAGGCTTTGATATGAAAATAAAAATGAAATAGGATGGCAAAGCTAATAACTACTTTTCTGGTTTTTTTATTTTTTTTTATTATTTATAAAAATTGTTATTTTAAAAATCATAAAAATAAAAAATTATCAATATTTAAAAAGAAATTTAATAGTAAAGAATATTTAATAAAAAAAATATTTACAAGAGATAATGAGAAAAAAAATCAAGATCCAAATATTGATATAAATATCGGGATTTACGAAAATGAAGAGGATATTTTATTAAAATCTAATATTCATAGATCTAGACTCGCAAGATTTAAAAAGTCAAAATTAAATGGGGAATATATATATCTTGATTCAGAAAATAATACTTACAAATTGGTTAAAGGAAAAAAAAGGTATATTTGAATTTCTCTAACTACATTCCAAACTATCTCTTGTAGACACACCTGTCTTAGGATTAATACCATCAGCAATCTTACAAAGATTTCTTTGATCCTCGCTATCTAGAATAGCAAATGTAAAATCCGCCCCATCAATTTGGGCACCAGCAAAACTACTTCCAGAAGCAATCATATTAACTAATACAGCATTTCTTAAATCTGTTTTTTGAAAATTAACTCTATCTGAGAGGGTATCAGTAAGGTCTATACCATTTAAATTAGAACCTTTAAGGTCTGAAAGAGTAAGTGTTGTTCCATGTAAATCAACATCACTGAAATCAGCATCTCTAGCTACAGCTCCAGCAATTGAAGATAAGTGTAAATCTTCTCCATGAAAATCATATCCAGTAATATCGGAGCGAACATAACTTGGGACCTCATCCCCTTGGCCTTTAACTGCAACATTAGCTCCAGCAAAAACAGGTGTAGAAATAATTAAGAAAGAACAAGTAATACTCAAAAAATATCTTAAAAAACTAAAGATTTTCATTCTTAAATTTAATATTTATTTTATATTAGAACAAATTTCTAGGTATTTGAGAGATTTCTGAAAATTGAACATAGTTTTAAACCTTATTAATGAAATAATTTTATTAGTGATTTTTGAGCGATTTTTGAGCGATTTTCAAAAATTTTAGTGTCTTTTAGAAATCCACCTTTTTATATCAATTAATTAAATTATTGAAAATATTTTTTATTAAGGATCTCTACTTAGATCAACCTTTTTAATATCAAAACTTGGATATTGTCGTGCTTGATATTTTCTTTCTTTTCTCTCGAAATTATTTAGTATTAAAAATGAAATTAAGTATAAAAGAGGGAGTATAAATGCTGTAGCTAAAAGTAAAGCAACAATTTTCTTTAAATCTATTAGTGGCTTTTTTATTAATTCCTCCCCACAAAGACCGCATAATAAATATCCTTCTCTACTTTCTTTTTGAAATTGATACTTAGGATTACAATATGGACAATAATATCTGTTCATAATTTAGACATTAAATAAAAATTCCATAACATCGCCCTCACAAACTATATAGTCTTTTCCCTCACTTCTTAAGAGTCCTTTATTTTTTGCATTTAAAAGGGATCCTGAATCTAATAGTTGCTTACAAGAAATAGTCTGCGCTCTTATAAAACCTTTTTCAAAATCAGTATGAATCACTCCTGCCGCTTCAGGTGCTGTCATACCTTTTTTTATTGTCCATGCTTTAGTTTCTTTTTCTCCTGTTGTAAAGTAAGTCCTTAAACCTAAAAGCTTATAAGTTGCTTTAATAAGAGATGATAAACCACCCTCTTTTACCCCTAATCCAGAAAGATAATCTATTTTTTCATCTGGATCTAATTCAATTAACTCAGATTCAACCTGAGCCGAAATTTTTATACATTCAGCTTTTTCATTCCCAGAAAAGACTTGAACATCTTTTGAAAAATTATTCCCCAAACATAAATCAGACTCATTTAAATTAGCAGCATAAACTATTGGCTTTTCGGTTAGGAATCCAAGGTGCTTAATTATTGATTTTTCATCATTGTCTAAATTAAGAGATCTAACTGAATGACCTTTTTCAAGTGCAATCTCGATTTTCTTTAAAAGTGCATCTTCATTCCCAGCTTCTTTATTAATTTTTACTTGTTTCTTAAGCCTTTCTCTCCTTTTTTGCAACTGAGATAAATCAGCTAAACTAAGCTCTAAATTTATAATATCAATATCATCTAGTGGATCTACTTTCCCAGAGACATGAATAACATTAGTGTCCTCAAAACATCTAACAACATGAACAATTGCATCAACTTCTTTTATATTCGAAAGGAATTTATTTCCTAGTCCCTCTCCCTTACTTGCTCCTTTTACTAAACCAGCAATATCAACGAATTCAATTTTTGTAGGGATTATATTTAAACTTGAACTCAATTTTCCAAGTTGATCAAGTCTTTCATCCGGTACAGATACAATTCCTTTATTTGGTTCAATAGTACAGAATGGGAAATTCGCAGCTTGAGCCTTGGCATTTTCAACAAGTGCATTAAATAAAGTTGATTTACCTACGTTAGGTAAACCTACAATTCCTGCTTTCAACATAAAAATTTTTTCCTAAAATTTATCAAAGAGTTATTCTAAGTAATATAATATTACTAATTCAAAGTAATAAATAAAGGACTAGAAATTTTCATTGATTGTTTATCATTTAATTTTTATTCCTCATTCTTCAATTAGTAAAAATGCTTAAGTTTATAAAAAAAAATACTAATTTTAAATCTGGAATAATATTTTTCATATTTATAAGTCTCATAGTATTTATTTTTAGCAATATAAGAAAAACAAAGACTAAAGATATATCTAACTACATAGTATCTGTTGAGAAAGGATTTCTTTCTGAAAGTATTAATAGTAGTGGAGAAATTAAGGCTTCAAAAGAAGTAAGAATCAGTCCAAGAAAGCAAGGTTTTATAAAATTTTTAAATGTCGATGAAGGAGAATTTGTTAAAGAAGATGACTTATTAGCTGTTCTTGATGATAAAGATTTTGTATTTAAAATTGAGGAGTTAAGACTTAAAACAGAAAAACAAAAATCTGATTTTGAAAGAAGAAAATTTCTATTTAATGAAGGGGCTGTCAGTAAAGAAGATTTCGAGGATTTTAAAAATAGATACAAAACAAGTGCTGCAAAATTAAATGATGCAATGGCTGAAAAAAGTTTTTATCAGATTAGAGCCCCATTCAGTGGAATCATTACTGGTAAATATGTTGAAATTGGTTCATATGTAGCTCCAAGTGCAAATATAAGTTCGAATCCAACCTCCAAGAATTTTATTTTTGAATTATCAGATGGTATTGAGATTGTTGCAAAGGTTCCTGAAAGTGATATTGGTCGCATAAAAATCAATCAAGAAGCAATTATCAGAATTGAATCATATCCTTCCAGAAAATTTAAAGCAAAAATAACAAAAATAGCTCCAAGGGCTATTAAAGACAATAATGTAACATCTTTTGAAGTTACCCTAAGATTTCAAGAAGAAAATGATGATATTAAAGTTGGTATGACTGCTGATCTTGAATTTAAAGTTAAAAATGATATCGAATTACTTTTGATACCCACAGTTTCAATCGTAACTGATAATGGAAAAAAAGGGATTCTTAAAGTTAATAACAATAACTCACCAATTTTCAAAGAAATAGAGTTAGGAATAACAAGTGGAAGTAAAACAGCAGTTATAAATGGTTTAGAAGAAGGCGATAAAATATTTGTCGATATACCACCTTGGTCAAAAAAATATTGATAAATGGTTGGAAATAATTCATCTAAACCAATACTACTCCTAGTTGATGGACATTCTCTTGCCTTCAGAAGTTTCTATGCTTTTAGTAAAAGTAATGATGGAGGATTAACGACTAAAGAAGGCTTTCCAACAAGTGTCACTTATGGTTTTCTAAAAAGTCTTTTAGATAATTGCAAAAACATCAGTCCTGAGGGTGTTTGTATCGCTTTCGATACTGAACAACCAACATTTAGGCACGAACTTGACCCAAATTATAAAGCCAATAGAGATGTGGCTCCTGATAGATTTTTTCAGGATATTGATCAATTAGAAATAATTTTAAAAAATAATCTTAATCTACCTATTTTTAAATCTCCAGGTTATGAAGCAGATGATATTTTAGGAACAATTGCTAATGATGCTTCTTCAAAGGGATGGAGTGTAAATATATTGTCGGGAGATAGAGATTTATTTCAATTAGTAGACGATAAAAAAGATATTTATGTTTTATATATGGGGGGCGGACCATATGCTAAAAGTGGAAATCCTACTTTCATAGATGAAAATGGTGTTCAAAAGAAATTAGGTGTTTCCCCTGAAATGGTTGTTGATTTAAAAGCACTAACTGGAGATAGTTCTGATAATATTCCAGGTATAAAAGGTGTTGGCCCCAAAACTGCAATTAATTTATTGAGAGAAAATTATGATTTAGAGGGAATTTATAAAAAATTAGAAAAAATTTCGACTTTAAAAGATAAATCTTATAATGGCTTTATAAAAGGCGCGCTTATTGAAAAACTAAAGAATGATAAATATAATGCTTACTTATCAAAAGAATTGGCAAGGATTAACACAAAAGTACCCATTGTATTAAGTGATAGATATAACCTAAAAGAGGTAAACAAGGCTCTTCTTTCTGATTCTCTAAGAAACCTTGAATTATCTACATTGCTAAGACAAGTTGACTATTTTTATTCAGCATTCAGTGAAGGAGGATTTAATAAAAATAAAAGCTCTATCAAGAAAGAGCAAGAAGACCAAACAGATAAGAAAGAAAAAAGATCTGAAAATTTGCTTCCAAAAATTCGAGTCAAAATAATTAAAGATTCCAATGAATTAAATCTCTTAACTAAAACTCTAGAAAAGGAAAATAATTTAGTTTCATTAGATACAGAAACCACAAGCCTTAATCCAATTGATGCAGAATTAGTTGGCATAGGAATCTCTGTTGGAGATAAACTAGACGATTTATATTATATACCTGTAGGCCATAAATCTTCAGATAATAATCTTAAACAATTGAGTCTTGAAGTCGTTTTTGATTCATTAAAGTCTTGGTTAGAGAGTTCTAATAAAGTGAAAACCCTACAAAATTGCAAGTTTGATAGACAAATTTTTTATAACCATGGCATTGAGCTTAATGGTGTTTATTTTGATACTCTACTTGCAGATTACATACTCAATAATCAAGAAAAACATGGCTTAAACGAGATAGCTTTTAGGGAATTTGGGTTTAAGGTGCCTTCTTTTAAAGAAACGATAGGAAATAATAAAGATTTTTCATATGTTGATATAAAAACCGCGAGTATTTATTGTGGATATGATGTTTTTCTTACTAGAAAAATTTCAAATTTATTTTTAGAGAAATTCAAGAAAAGTGGAAGAAATTTATATAAATTATTTTCTGAAATTGAACTTCCCCTAGAGCCCATTCTTTCCAAAATGGAGAGCAATGGAATCAAAATTGATGTCCCTTATTTAGGACAATTATCAGATGAATTAAATAATTCAATAAAAAATATTGAAGAAAAAGTGTATAGATTAGCTGGCAAAGATTTTAATTTATCATCTCCAAAACAACTGGCAGAAATTCTTTTTGAGAAATTAAATTTAGATAAGAAAAAATCAAGAAAGACTAAAACAGGATGGAGTACAGATGCTTTAGTTTTAGATAAATTAATTGATGAACATGAAATAATACCTCCTTTAATTGAACACAGAACTTTTAGCAAATTATTGAGTACTTATGTTGATGCTTTGCCTCTTCTGGTCAATAAGAAAACAGGTAGGGTTCATACAAATTTCAATCAGGCAGCTACAGCCACTGGAAGACTAAGTAGTAGTAATCCGAATCTACAAAATATACCTATAAGAACCGAATTTAGCAGAAGAATTAGAAAAGCATTTTTGCCAGAAAAAGGTTATAAACTTTTATCAGCAGATTATTCTCAAATTGAATTAAGAATTCTTGCACATTTAGCAAAAGAGGAAATTCTTATTGATGCTTTTAGAAATAATGAAGATATTCATTCACTTACTGCTAAATTAATTTTCGATAAACAAAATATTAGTGGAGAAGAAAGGAGAGTAGGAAAAACAATCAATTTTGGAGTTATTTATGGAATGGGAGTTAAGAAATTTGCTCGTTCTACAGGAGTTAATATTAATGAAGCAAAAGATTTCTTAATCAAATATAAAAACAAATATTCAAAAATTTTTGAATTTCTTGAACTTCAAGAAAGATATGCACTTTCAAGAGGATACGTTGAAACTATTTTTGGAAGAAAAAGAGAATTTAATTTTGATAAAAATGGTTTAGGCAGACTTATAGGAACAAACCCTTTTGATATAGATTTAAAGAAAGCCAGGAAGGCTGGGTTAGAGGCACAATCTTTAAGAGCAGCTGCAAATGCTCCTATTCAAGGATCAAGTGCAGATATCATTAAAATAGCTATGATAAAACTACATAAGAAAATCAAAGAAATTAATATACCTATTAAATTATTAATTCAAGTTCATGATGAATTACTATTTGAAGTTCCTTCTGATATTGTTGAATTATCTAAAGATCTCATTAAGAAGACAATGGAAGATTGCGTAAAATTAGAGGTTCCTCTAATAGTAGATATTGGAGAAGGAGATAATTGGATGGAAACAAAATAAAGATAAAATAAGAACTTGACATAATAATGATAAAACTTTTTAATTCGTTAAGTAAAAAATTAGAGATTTTTAAACCAATAAATAAAGACTCTATAAAAATTTATTGTTGTGGAGTAACTGTTTATGACTTATGTCATTTGGGTCACGCAAGAAGTTATATAGTATGGGATGTTTTAAGAAGATTTTTTATTTTTAGAGAATTCAATGTAAAGTTCGTTCAAAACTTTACGGATATTGATGACAAAATTTTAAAACGTGCCAGAGAAGAGAATACTTCAATGCAAGAAGTAAGTGAAAGAAATATTCAAGAATTTTTTAAAGATATGGATGCACTAGGCATTATGCGACCTGACAGTATGCCAAAGGCGACTAATCATATTTTCAATATGGTTGAAATTATTAAAACTCTTGAAAAAAAAGGTTATGCATACTCTGTAGATGGAGATGTATACTTTTCGGTTCTCAAACACAAAAATTATGGGAAACTTAGTAATCAAAAATTCCAAGAGCAAAATATCAATCAACAGGGAAGGATTACTTCAGATGAAAAAGATAAAAAAATTAAACCCCAAGATTTTGCTTTATGGAAAAAAACAAAAAATAATGAACCTTTTTTTCAATCTCCATGGGGAGATGGTCGACCTGGTTGGCATATTGAATGTTCTGCGATGGTCAAAGCAGAATTAGGGGAAACGATTGATATTCATCTTGGGGGTTCTGATTTAATTTTTCCTCATCATGAAAATGAAATTGCTCAGTCAGAGTGCGCAAATGACAAAGATCTTGCAAATTATTGGCTTCATAATGGAATGGTTAATGTCAATGGACAAAAAATGAGTAAATCACTAAAAAACTTTGTGACTATTAGGGACCTTTTAAATTCTGGGATAAGTCCAATGGCACTAAGGTACTTCGTACTTACAGTCAATTATAGAAAACCATTAGATTTTACAAAAGAAGCGATCAATAGCGCATCGGAAGCTTGGAAAAATATCAATTTAGCTTTATCCACATTTGATATTTTAAAAAACGATAATATCTTATGTTTAGAATATGAATCTAATCAAATAAATATAGTAAATAATCAAAATCTTTTGAAAATAAAAAGAAATAAATTTATTGAAGCCCTTAGTAATGATATTAATACTGCTTCTGCAATATCAATAATATATGAATTAGCAAAACCATTAAAGAACTTTATAAATGAATATAAGAGAAAAGAAAAGATTGAGTTAACAAATGAAAGAAAATTTATTCTTAAAGAAAGTTGGAAATTGCTTACTGAACTATCTCAAGTTCTTGGATTCAAAAAAGAACCATTAATAACAAAAAACCAACTACCAGATAGTGAAATAATAAATCTTATTGATGAAAGACTAAAAGCTAAAAAAGCAAAAGATTTTAAAAAAGCTGATTTTATCAGGAATCATTTAAAAGAAAAAGGTATTGAGCTTATTGATCAATCTCCTGATATAACAAAATGGATAAATATATAAACCTTTAAGATTCACTCCAATTTAAATTAAATTCTTTATTTATTGATGCTTTAGATGGGAAACTATTATAAATATTCAACATAGTGTGAAATACATTTCTGTTCTCGGTTCTACAGGCTCAATTGGGACTCAAACTTTAAAAATTGCTGAAGAATTACCAGAAAAGTTTAAAGTAGTTTCTTTAACTGCAGGGAAAAATATATCATTATTAACAGAGCAAGTTAGAAGACATTTACCAGAATTTGTTGCTATTGAAGATGAAAGTTTACTAAGGGAATTAAAAAATAATATTAATGATTTGGGGCTTTCTAAGCCTCCGATAATCATGACTGGATTAGAAGGTTTAAAAATTGCCGCATCATGGGATAAATCAGATACTGTTGTTACAGGAATAGTTGGATGTGCAGGCTTAATTCCTACTTTATCAGCAATTAACTCCGGGAAGAATATTGCTCTTGCCAATAAAGAAACACTTATTGCTGCTGGATGCATAGTTTTACCCGCCCTTGAAGCTAGTAAGAGTAGACTCTTACCAGCTGATTCAGAGCATTCAGCTATTTTCCAATGTCTTCAAGGATTACCAAGAATTAATAATGCAGAATTTTTAACTGGCAAAAATCCCAAGGGCCTTAGAGCTATTCAACTTACAGCTTCAGGAGGAGCGTTTAGAGATTGGCCCATCGAAAAACTAAAATATGTAACTGTTAAAGATGCCACTTCTCACCCTAATTGGACTATGGGCAAAAAAATTACAGTTGATTCTTCAACTCTTATGAATAAAGGATTAGAAGTTATTGAAGCACATTATCTCTTTGGCACTCCTTATGAAAATATCGAAATAGTTATCCATCCACAGAGCATAATTCACTCAATGATTGAATTAGATGATTCATCCGTATTAGCACAATTAGGTTGGCCTGATATGAGACTTCCAATTTTATATGCAATGAGTTGGCCAGAGAGATATAAAACAAATTGGAAGAAACTGAATTTATCAGAAATAAATGAATTAACGTTTAAGGAACCTGATAAAGAAAAATATCCATGCATGGAATTGGCATATCATGCTGGAAAATACTCAGGTACTATGCCAGCTGTATTAAACGCTGCAAATGAAATAGCTGTTGACGAGTTTCTTAAAGAAAAAATTTCTTTTCAAGAAATACCAAAATTCATTGAAAAAGCATGCGAAGAACATCTGAAAGAAATTAACAAGTCTCCGATGTTAGAAGATATATTGAAGGTTGATGATTGGGCAAGGATTTTTGTAAGAGAAGAAATTAAAAGAAATAATAAAAATTATCAAATAAATTAATTGATGAAATCAATTACTTAGTAATTTTATCCAATTACTAACAACTTCATCTGACCAACATCCTAGAGAAGAATGGAAACCATTATGTCCCCCCTTTTCAGTTATAAATATTTTTAAATCTTTATTCTCAGTTTTAAGAATATTTTTTAATTCCAATAAAGGTTCATAAGGGACCCAAGGATCATCTTTTGCATGAATAAAGAGACAGGGAGGTAACTTATCATTAGCAGTTTTAATTCTCAGAAGCGGTGAAGCTTGGAAATAATAATCATCAACTGATTTGTATCCCCAACTGGGAGCAGTAATTTTTTCATCAAATTCTCTTATCGTTTTTATCTTATTAATAGAATTTTTTGTAAATTTATCTTTAAAAATTTCAATTTTAGTTAATTCACTGTTTAAAACTTGTCTCTTTAACCGATTTATCAACCATTTCTGATAAAGATAATTTCTAGGTTTATCAATACACTCACTACATGAACTTAAGTCTATAGGACTACTTACACAAGCTAGTCCATCGAACAAAGTTTTCTGATGTTGGGAATCATAATCAAAACATGCATTAAGAAAAATAGTACCCCCTAAAGACAAACCCACTCCATATATAGGAAAATATTTCTCATCGAAATTTGAACATAAAATCTCTCTAGATAAATTTGTTCTTAAATAACTCACTACTGAAATAATATCATTTGAGCATCTTGCAGAATAATTACTTTGGGATAGATATCTTCCTGGACCAGCTCCTCTTAAATTAAGCTTAAGGACAGCAAATCCTTGATCAATTAATTTCTTGGAAATTCTTTTTAAGCCGAACCTGCTTGTTGATCCTCCTAATCCATGGGTAACAACTATCAATCCTTTTGTTAGATTTTGTTCTTTTGGTTCTTGAAGATATCCCAGAAGATAATCGCATGTAATC
>CEUK01050657.1_pt1 | contig 12493 bp, 6 predicted proteins | sample 356451 | NCBI WGS metagenome assembly CEUK01 (sample SAMEA2622843, study PRJEB7988) | marine metagenome | isolation source: saline water (ENVO:00002010), including
TTAATCCCGATTGTCTCACTTGTACTAATGATGGGAACGGCGGTGTATCTGTTTTCTGACAATTCATCGTTCGGGCCCAACCAGATAGCTCTGTTAATTGGTACCGGTTTAGCGGCTATCATAGGCATGAAAAACGGCCACCGCTGGAAAGATATTGAAGCGGGCATTATTCAGGGCATTTCAGTCTCTCTGGGGGCTTGCCTGATATTACTGGCCGTGGGTTCATTAATTGGTACCTGGATGCTTGCCGGCACTGTGCCTACACTCATTTATTACGGCCTTGAACTGCTTAATCCGTCTATGTTTTACGCGGCCAGCTGTTTAATTTGTGCGGTAGTGGCAATGAGTATCGGCAGCTCCTGGACAACCGCTGCGACCGTTGGTGTAGCTCTGATGGGTGTAGCCGCGGGTATGGACATGTCTGCGGCAATTACTGCAGGTGCAGTGGTCTCTGGTGCCTATTTTGGTGACAAGATTTCACCACTTTCAGAAACAACCAATTTGGCACCTGCAGTTGCCGGCGTAGATCTGTTTGAACACATCCGCTACATGCTATGGACAACGATCCCCAGCTTTATCATTGCGCTTATTCTGTTTGTTATTCTGGGTTTTAGCGCGTCTACAGAACAGTCAGCGGCGAAGATTCAGGAAATGCAGTTGCTGTTGGAAAACACCTTTAATCTGAATCTGTTCATGCTTGTGCCCCTTGTTGTGTTGCTAACGCTTGCTGTGCGAAAGATGCCCGCTTTTCCGGCGGTGGCTATTGGAGCATTATTAGGCGGAGCCTGGGCCATTATCTTCCAAACCGATGTTGTACTGGGCATGAAAAATGGAGCCGACTCAGATGTACTGGGCACCGTTAAAGTGGTGTGGACTGCGTTGTTCGATGGTGTCAGCTTTGACACTGGTGATGGCACATTGGACAGCCTGCTTAGCCGTGGTGGTATGTCTTCCATGCTCAACACCATCTGGTTAATTATTTGTGCCATGTCATTTGGTGCAGTACTGGAGCGAGTAGGGCTGCTCAATCGTGCGGTCAGTGCTATTTTACATGGTGCCAAAACCGCAGGTGCAATGGTAACCCGAACCATTTTTACCTGTATCGGCACTAACCTGATTACAGCAGACCAGTACATGGCAATCGTTATGCCTGGGCGCATGTACAAGCAGGAGTTCGAGAAGCGTGGCTTAAATCAATTGAATTTATCCCGCAGCCTGGAAGACGGCGGCACCTTAACATCGCCACTCATTCCGTGGAACACCTGTGGTGCCTACATGCATGGCGTGTTAATGGTGCATCCGTTTGAATACATCTTTTACGCGTTCTTTAACGTAATAAACCCCATTCTGGCTATGATTTACGCGTATTTAGGTATCAAGATTTTGCGAATCACACCACCCGAGTCGGTGGTTGAATCTTCCGTTTCTTCTGCAAAATAATTCAGTAAAGGAGAGTGTATGACATTACTGGCTAAACGCCGAGCCGACTATCGCGCGCCGGCATTCACAATCAGCGATATTGATTTGAATGTAACATTGCATCCAACGGCAACACGGGTAGTTAGCAGCCTCCGAGTATCACGACAGGGTGAACACACCGAATCATTGGTACTGGATGGCGAGCATTTAACATTAGTGTCCATCCTTCTCGACGGCAAGCCGTTCAGTGACTACACAAAAACTGATACAGGTTTAACGCTGACAAATGTGCCCGATGATTTTAACCTTACCATTGAGACGGTTATTAACCCTGAAGCTAATAAAGCGTTGGAAGGGCTGTACTTATCGAATGGTGTTTATTGTACCCAGTGCGAAGCTGAAGGGTTTCGGCGTATTACCTATTACCTCGACCGACCCGATGTGCTGGCCAGATTTACCTGTACCATAACAGGCGATAAAGCCACATTACCGACCATGTTGGCCAACGGTAATCCTATCGCCAGTGGCGAAAACAGCGATGGTACGCATTGGGTTACCTGGGAAGATCCATTTCCAAAGCCAGCGTACCTGTTTGCATTGGTTGCCGGTAGTTTTGACCAGCTTTCAGATACATTTACTACTGCGAGCGGTAAATCTGTTGCGCTTGAATTATATGTAGACAAAGGCAAGCGCGACCGTGGTGTATTTGCTCTGGAGGCGCTTAAGCGCTCCATGAAATGGGACGAAGAGGTCTTCGGGTTGGAGTACGACCTGGATATTTACATGATTGTGGCCGTTGACTTTTTCAACATGGGCGCGATGGAAAACAAAGGCCTGAATGTATTTAACAGTAAATTCGTACTGGCCGATCAGGAAAGCGCCACCGATGAAGACTTCTTCAATGTAGAATCGGTGATTGCGCATGAGTATTTCCACAACTGGACAGGAAACCGTGTTACCTGCCGTGATTGGTTCCAGTTGAGCCTGAAAGAAGGGTTAACTGTTTTTCGCGATCAACAGTTCAGCTCTGATATGAGTTCGCCATTGAGTAACCGCATAAAACAGGTTCGGGTAATGCGTGAACACCAGTTCGCTGAAGATGCCAGTGCCATGAGTCACCCAATCCGTCCTGATGAAGTTATTGAGATGAATAACTTCTACACAGTGACGGTGTATGACAAAGGGGCTGAAGTGATCCGCATGATGCATACCTTGTTGGGTGCAGAGGGCTTCAGAGCCGGAATGGATGAGTATTTCCGTCGCCACGACGGTCAGGCCGTTACCTGTGATGATTTTGTGTCTGCCATGCAGTCGGCGACGGATATCGATTTAACACATTTTTCTCTATGGTACAGCCAGTCAGGCACGCCAACTGTGACGGTTGAACGCGCTGTTAAACCCAGCGGTGAGGTTACCGTAACTCTTAAGCAGCACACACCGCCAACAGCGGATCAGGCGACAAAGCAAGCCTTGTATATTCCGTTGCAAATTGAATTTATTAATGAGCGTGGCGAGCACGTTTTGCCGGACACACCTATGTATCGCGATAGTCTGTGTATTCTTGATAAACCGGCTGTTACGTTAACGTTTACTGGCAAGGGTAGTAAGATTACGCCCGTTGCTTTGGGTAACTTTTCCGCGCCTGCAAAACTACAATCTGATCTTACTCCGGAAGAGTACTTGCACGCATTCCGTTTTGCCGACGATGCGTTTTCTCGTTGGGACGCAATTCAGCAGCTGTACAATTGGGTAATAGAGCAGTACTACACGAATCAACCGCAATGTGTCAGTGACACAATCTGGCAAGGTTTAGTGTCAGCGGTGGAAGCTGAACAACAAAACCCTGAGTTATTAGCTGAATGTCTGGTTGTGCCGAGTTTCGAGTCGTTAATCCAAACACGAACTGACATTGATGTGCATGCACTTTACAACGCCAGAGAGGCGTTTGTTGGTGATTTATCTGACAAGCTAGCGGGTATTTTACTCACCGTGTATGAGCAAAACCAGACAGGCGAATATGCATATTCTGTAGAGCAGGTAAGTGCACGTCGCTGTAAAAATACGGTGCTGACTTTACTGGCTCGTCAACAGGATAGTGCCTCGTTAATTCGCGAACAATTTTCCAAGTCAGACAATATGTCGGACTCTTTGGGTGCGCTAAAAGCAGCGCAAATACAGGACCTCAAGCTGTTTAGCGAATTAATGCAGCAGTTCGAGCAGCGTTGGCATAACGATCCACTGGTACTGGACAAGTGGTTTGGTTTGCATGCGACTTGCCCGCGGGACGATATACTTGCACAGCTCACGCTGTTGCGTCAGCATCCTCAATTCAGTCAGCAGAACCCCAACAGGGTGCGAGCCGTAGTAGGGAGCTTTGCTTTCTATAATACCACCGGTTTTCACGCCGATAACGGCTCAGGCTATCAGTTTTTGACTGATTACCTGATAGAACTCGACACCACCAACCCTCAGGTAGCGTCCAGATTGGTAACGCCATTAACACAATGGCAGCATTACAATGCTGAACGGCAAGCACTCATGAAACGCCAGTTATCCAGATTATTGGATAATAAAAATCTGAGTAAAGATTTGTATGAAAAAGTCAGCAAGGCATTGAGCTTTGGTCACAATGACTAGTACAGATACCATTTATTTTTTTACGCTAAACGAACCCTATTCATCTTGCCAGGCCCTGTATAGTGGTCTGGTGCCACATGCTGTTTTAACGGCAGAAAATGGTGCAAGGGTCCAGGTACCCGCAGGACGGGTGAGGCAATTCATTGATAGTCGTGGTTTATGTGGCAGATTCAGACTAATTATAACGCAAGAAAATAAAATCAAATCTTTCGAGCGAATTCGCTAACACTGTACTATAACTATCAATCAGTTATTTATAATAATTCGGTTTAAATTCAGGACGTTTACTAAGTATTTTTGAAGATGTTTACGGCAATTTTTCAACTGGTACGATTAGTTCTTGCTATCCGTGTGAAATGATGTAATCATTTTGTTAAATAAACCGATGTGTGTCGTTTTATCAGCAGCTTACTGCTGAATCAGGAGTATAAAAATTATGATAACCAGGCCTAGCGCATTCAAAAAATCGCCTATCGCAGCTGGACTGCTTGCCTTATTCGGAGCTGCATCGCTTCCGGCAAGTGCTGCTTCTTGGGACGTGGGTGATGTGTCGATATCACTTGACTCTAATTTTACACTGGCTACCAGTATTCGTATGGAAGACCGCGACTACAGTTTGATTGGTAACAGTAACCACCCCCAGTTCAATTGGTCTGGTTATAATGCGGCGACCAATGTTATTTATCCAAGCGGAGATGTTTGGGCATTAGCAAATGGTAGTTACTCAAGTAACGGTGACTTAGGTAACTTAGCTCATGATGCTGGCGAAGCGTTTTCGACCCAAATTTCAGGTAACCACGAACTGGATATCCGCTACGGCGACATTGGTTTCTTCGCTCGGGGCTTCTGGTTTTATGATTTCGAGCAAATGGACCACGACCGTCCTTGGGACAACCCAATTACCGGTCAAAAGACTGAATTGTGTGACGACCCAAGAGCGAAAGAGTTACTTTGCGCTGACGTTCGTTTATTAGACGCCTTCTTTTACGGCGATTGGTGGGTGGGTGATAAACCTCTTACTGTTCGTGTTGGCCAGCAAGTAATCAGTTGGGGTGAAAGTACATTCATCCAGCATGGTATCAACACCACAAATCCGGTAGACGTTACACGTGCCCGGACGCCAGGTGCTGAGTTAAAAGAAGTCTTTATCCCGGTTGGGATGGTTTACGCGTCACTGGGTATTACTGATAACCTGAGTATTTCAGGTTACTATCAATATGAATGGGAGCGCAGTTGGTTACCTGTTGCTGGTAGCTACTTTGCGACAAATGACTTTGCGGGTGAGGGCGGCCAGGCGAATAATGTTCAGCTAGGCTTTACCGGCAACCCGGACATTGACCTTGACTTTTTGTTAACCTCATTAAACGGCCTTGGCGATGCTTTACGTGCAGGTGCAGACTCATCTCAAATTAGCCAGGCCTATCTGGCGTACCCTACAAAAGTGGCCGTTCGTGGTTACAGCGATCAAGCGCATGTTGATGCCGACGACCAGGGCCAGTACGGTATTCGTGTTACCTACTTCGCTGAAGAGTTAAACGAAACTGAATTCAGTTTTTATCACATTAATTACCATAGTCAGCGTCCGTTAATTTCAGGTGAAACGTCTAACTTTACCGCTGCGGGCATCGGCGCAGATCTGGCCTTCCTGGCGACTAATAACATTACCCGTGACAACGTTACAGAGTTGCAGGCGTTTACAGAAGCTAAGTTCTATTACCCCGAAGACATCAAGCTTTACGGCATGAGCTTCAACACCAACATTGGTACTACGGCATTTGCTGGTGAATTCGCTTACCGTCAGGACGAGCCTCTACAAATTGATGATGTTGAATTGTTGTATATGGGTATGCCTGAACAGCTGGCGAATGCTGGTTTACGCCCTGACTTAGGTGGCATTTCTCAGCTCAACAACATTGGTCGCGCTGTCGGCCCGGGTGAGACTGCTCAGGGCTACGTGTTCTCTGATACATGGCAGACGCAGTTTACGTTGTCTCACGTATTTGGTCCGGCATTTGGCACCGACAACTTTATACTACTGGGTGAAGCGGGTTACGTTAACATTGTTGATTTCCCGGATCCTTCAGTAGTTCGTCTGAACGCACCGGGTACTGCACGTACTCCGTCGCTGGAGCCAACAGAAACCGGCAATCCGCGCACCGGCTTGCACACTGGCTTGTCTAACGGCCCGGAAACTAATCCATTTGCAACTGACGATGCGTGGGGCTACCGTTTACTGGCCGTTGCTGATTTCAACAACATTTTTGCTGGTGTAAATTTACGTACTCGTGCAACGTTCTCGCACGATGTAGAAGGTACTACGCCTGATCCGCTGTTCTTGTTCACGGAAGATGTTAAGTCAGCCAATATATCATTCACGTTTGATTACTTGAGCCGTTGGTCAGCAACCGCGTCTTACAGTAGCTTCTGGGGTGGCATTGGTACCACTAACGCGCTGTCAGACCGTGACTTCATCTCATTCAACATCAAGTACGCAATTTAACAGAGAGTAGTATTGTTATGATGAAAAAGATTGGATTTATTGCTGCTGCGTTAACTGTCGCGTTAACTGCAGCACCAGTTCAAGCAAAAGTTAGCAGCGCCGATGCTGCCAAGTTAGGTACCGAGTTAACGCCACTGGGTGGCGAGAAAGCGGGTAACGCCGATGGCTCTATTCCAGCCTGGAACGGCGGATTAACATCAGCACCTGCGGGTTACACAGAGGGTGATTTTCACCCTGACCCGTATGCTGGTGAAGCACCACTGTTCACGATTACTGGTGCTAACTATAAAGAACATGCCGAGTTTTTGTCTGACGGCCTGATTAAAATGTTCGAGACTTACCCTGACTCGTTCAAACTGCCTGTGTACAAAACGCATCGTTCAGCGTCTAACCCACAGTTTGTTTATGACGCAACCAAAGCAAATGCGACTCGTGCCGAGTTGTTGGATGGTGGTAACGGTATGTCAGGTGCCGCAGTAGGTATTCCATTCCCCATTCCGGCCAACGGTCTGGAAGCGATCTGGAACCACATTGCACGCTATCGTGGCCAGGCTGTTCAGCGTAACGGTGGTCAGGCAGCAGTAACCGCTGGCGGTGACTACAACGTAATCGGTTTTGATGAACAGCTACTGATTCAATACTCTCAGGAAAATGCTACGCCTGAAACGCTGCTTGAAAACAACGTATTGTTTATGTTTAAGCAAAAAGTTACTAAGCCGGCGCGTCTGGCTGGTACTGCGTTGCTGGTTCACGAAACACTGGACCAAATTAAGGAGCCTCGTAAGGCATGGACCTATAACACCGGTCAGCGCCGTGTACGTTTGGCACCAAACATTGCCTACGATACGCCGGGAACGGCGGCAGATGGCCTGCGTACTACCGATGACTTCGATATGTTTAATGGTTCTCCAAACCGTTATAACTGGGAGTTAAAGGGTAAGAAAGAAATGTACGTTGCTTATAACAACTACAAGTTGCACAGTAATACCGCAACGTACAGCGACATTCTGAAACCTAATCACGTAAATCCGGATCTAACCCGTTGGGAAAAACACCGTGTTTGGGTAGTAGAAGCAACGTTAAAAGACGAATTCCGTCACATTTATCAGAAGCGTGTATTCTTTATCGACGAAGACAGCTGGCAGATTCAGTTGGCCGATATGTATGACAACCGTGGTGAGTTGTATCGTGTTGCAGTGGCATACGGCGTTAACTACTACGAAGTGCCTACGCATTGGTCTACGCTGGACGTCTACCACGACCTGAACTCTCGTCGTTACCTGGCGATTGGCCTGGACAACGAAGAGCAGATGTATGATTTCTCTGTTCGTCCAAGAGAAGCGGAGTTTACTCCTCAGGCACTGCGTCGCGAAGGTACGCGATAAGTAATTTAAGCGGGCACATTCATTGTGCCCGTTTGTTCGAATGAGGTAGTCAGTGTGAGCTTGCTACCTCATTGTTTTAATAAACCGATACACATTACTGTGTATCATAATCAGCAACTCATCACTAACAATTATAAGCCCTGTGTTTTAATGGGTAATCGTGTTGCTTACACAGCAGTAACATGCCTTCAGCGCGTGTACTTTATCCGGAGGTTTAAACCTTTAATGCACAAATTGATTTCTTCCGTGCTACTTCTCGTTTTTTCTTTGGTTTGTCAGGCAGAGCAAGCATACCAGGCACCTTTGGTGCGAGAGTCACTATTATTAGATATTGATACCGGCGCTTTCACTGTGGCGGTGGGAGAGCGTGGTCATATTCTGCTCAAGCAAGGTGATGAGGACTTCACCCAACTTGAGGTGCCGACCCAGGCAACCCTGACCGCAGTAACGATTGTTGGCGACAATATCTGGGCTGCAGGTCACGACGCCATTATTATTCATTCTCCTGACCGTGGACAGAGTTGGGAAATTCAGCACAATGCGCCGGAATTAGAACGTCCTTTCCTTGATATTGTTTTCTTTGATGCGCAGCAAGGTCTGGCTATTGGCGCTTATGGCTTGTTTTATCAAACCAATAATGGTGGAGAAAGCTGGGAATCGGTCAGACATGCGTCTTTTTTGAATCCTTATGATCGCGAATACCTCGAAGAAATTCGCAAGGAAGACGAAGACTTCTATCAACAGGAACTGGAGTCTATTTTACCGCACCTAAACAGAGTCAGCGTGGCAAGCGATAACACCTTGTATCTGGCAGGCGAAGCGGGCTTGCTTGCAGTAAGTACCGATTTAGGCCAGAGCTGGGAACGCTTTGACATTGAGTATACGGGCTCGTTTTTCGATATAAAAATGCTGGCAGACGGCTCATTAGTAGCTGCGGGTTTGCGAGGCAATATTTTTGTAATGCAGCAAGACGAGCAGTGGATGTATCTGTCTACGTGCAATACGGCTACGCTCAACTCCATTATCGAAACACAACAAGGGGTGGTGTTTATTGGCAACAACGGCGTTGTTGTTAATGCGACTTTACCGCTTTCTGTGAGTGACTATGACCCTTACGCTTCAACGTCAAGCTGCGCGGTAGCAGACGGCGTTGCTGTGACGACGACAGAAAGCAAGTCTGCATTATTGAATGCAGCGACCGTACAGGGAGAAACCCTGGTAACCGCCGCCGATGGCATCTATTCACTTTCTTTGGATTAAATCAGTTTTATGTCTTCATTTAGTCAATTTTCGGAAAGGTTGATTTTCAATAACCGGGCAGTGGTGATCATGCTGTTCGTGTTTGCTACGTTGGTACTGGCATTCCAGGCTTCTCGCATGAAGCTGGATGCTGGTTTTGAAAAGAACATTCCTCTTAATCACGAATACATGCAAACCTACATGACACACCGCAAGGATTTTGGTGGAGCTAACAACGTGTTAGTTGCCGTGTGTGATCGCGACAGTGATATTTTTAACAAGCCTTTCTTTGATACGCTGAAAAACGTCCATGACGAGCTGTTTTTTATCAACGGCGTAAACCGCTCGTTGGTTGTATCTCTGTATTCACCATCAACTCGCTTTACGGAAATTGTTGAAGGTGGTTTTGCGGGCGGTCCGGTCATTCCAGCTGACTTCAATTCATCGAACCCCAAAGCGTTAGATACCGTTGCTGCCAACATTGAAAAGGCCAAAATCGTGGGTCGTCAGGTGTCAAACAATTACCGTTGTGCCATGGTCACAGCGCAGTTACTTGAGCTGGATCCTGAAACTGGTGAGCAGTTGAATACGCTGGCGTTAGCGCAGGAGCTGGAAGACAAGCTGCGTGGCCAGTTTGAAAACGACGATGTCAGCATTCACATCATCGGCTTTGCTAAGATGATTGGTGATGTAGCGACAGGTGCAAAATCAGTGGTGTTGTTTTTCGCTATTGCCATCGTAATCACTGCGCTCATGGTGTACTTCTTCTCACGCAATATCATGCTCACTATTTTGCCTATTGCCTGTTCTGTTATTGCAGTAATCTGGCAGATGGGCTTGTTGACATCACTGGGCTTTGGTCTGGATCCCATGTCAATTCTGGTGCCGTTCCTGGTCTTCGCGATTGGCGTGAGCCACGGCGTACAAATGATCAATGCGGTCGAGAAGAACATTGTTAAAGGAAACAACGCTAAACAAGCCGCTATGGCCGCGTTCCGTGCGCTGCTTATTCCTGGTGGTATTGCGCTTCTGTCAGATACAGTCGGCTTCCTGACGTTACTGGTTATTGATATTGGTATCATTCGTGAACTGGCTATCACGGCGAGTTTGGGGGTGGCTGTTATCATACTGACCAACCTGATTCTGCTACCTGTTCTGATGAGCTACATTCGCTTCCCAGAGCATTACCTCGACCAATTTGCGGGTAAAGAAGCTAAATCAGAAGGCATGTGGCATGTACTGGATGTGTGCACTAAAAAAGGCACCGCAATTGTAATAGTGCTGGTTACGGCAATACTGTTTGCAATTGGATTCGTACAATCTAAACAAATGCAAATCGGCGATATCCAGGCGGGTGCTGCGGTTCTGCACGAAGACTCTCGTTACAATCAGGATACCGCCTTGATCACGGACCGTTTTGAGGTCACGGTAGATTACATTTCTGTGTTGGTTGAAACCACACCTGAAGCCTGTACGTCTTACGACGTAATGCGCGCAATTGACGATTTCCAGTGGAAAATGACCAACGTACCCGGTGTACAGTCAGCAGTTTCGTTAGCATCTATCGCCAAAGTGATAAATGCGGGCTACAACGAAGGCAATCCGAAATGGCAGGTACTACCGCGTAACCAGCAAACATTAGTACAGGCGATCTCCCGTGTGCCAACCTCATCTGGTTTGTTAAACGGTAACTGCTCTGTGATGCCTATCATTCTGTTTATGGAAGATCATAAAGCGCAAACCATTACTCGTGTCGTCGATGCGGTAAAAGCATTCCGTGAAGAATATCAGACCGACGATATGAAGTTCAGTCTGGCTTCCGGGCCGGTAGGCGTTATGGCAGCAACTAATGAAGCGGTGCAGGCTGCGCAAACGCCAATGATGGTGTATGTGTTCGGCGCGGTCATTATTTTGTGTTTGTTGAGTTTCCGCTCATTGCGCTCAACCATTGCCGTAGTATTGCCGCTTTACGTGGTATCTGTGCTGGCGCAAGCGCTTATGACGTATCTCAACATTGGCTTAACCGTTTATACACTGCCAGTTATCGCACTGGGCGTGGGGATTGGTGTCGACTATGGTATTTATATTCTGTCGACAATGAGCATACTGATCAAACAGGGCATGTCAGTCAATCAGGCATACCTGGAAGCGCTTAAAGAGCGGGGCAGTGCGGTATTATTTACCGGTGTTACCCTGGCAATAGGTGTGAGCACCTGGGTATTTTCAACACTGAAGTTCCAGGTAGACATGGGCATCCTGCTTACCTTTATGTTCCTGGTGAACATGATTGGTGCCATTGTCGTACTACCGGCATTGGCGCGACTACTCTGGTTCAACCGTACTAATGACTAGCAAAAAAATATTTTTCGCATAAGTAACCAAAAAAGGAGCCATTAAGGCTCCTTTTTATTTGCATAATCTGCATAGTTACCCAAAATGTAAAAAAGATGTAAAACAAGCGCTTTTATTTCTTCGGTTATTTAGCGAAAATATGCTTGTACATTCTATACTTAAACAAAAATACTCTATAGGTAGGCACATGACAGTCAGCTCTCAGCGCTATTCAGTTTTGCTTGAGAACGTTTTTTCGTTAATCGACAAGAAAGTTGATAACCAAAATCGAACGTTAATTACCACGTTCGGACGACAATTATTCAAAAATATTCCACTGGACGACCTTGAGCATCGCAACGACAGCGATTTATACGGCGCCACATTAAGTTTGTGGAATGCGTTTGCTGATTACGACGGCAAGCGTCCTTATGTGCGTGTATTCAATCCGGAAATCGACAAACACGGCTGGAAATCGAGTCATACCATTGTTGAAATGATCATTCGGGATTTGCCATTCTTAGTTGATTCTATTCGCATGGCATTGAATCGCCTGGGCATTACTGCCCATATGCTGATCCACAGCCCAATGAACATCGACCGTGATGATAACAATAAAATTGTAAAATTCGGTGACGGAAAAATTGCTACAACTACGCGTGAAACCGTCGTTTTTATCGAAGTAGATCGCCAAACCAGCAAAACCGATATTGAAACGCTTACCAAGGAGCTGTTTTCAACGTTGGATGAGGTTTCTTTGGCCGTTTCAGACTGGCAATTGATGCGCGATAAGCTCGCCGAAATCACGGCTAAAGTTAAAAAAGCCAAATTACCTATCGAGAAAGATCGCAAAGACATTGTGACGCGCTTTCTTGAATGGATGAACGACCACAACTTTACGTTGATGGGGTATCGCCATTACCGGGTGAATGCTATTGAAGGCGACCACCAGTGGCTTCCCGACAACGATACCAGCCTGGGG
>CEUK01183192.1_pt1 | contig 12481 bp, 8 predicted proteins | sample 356451 | NCBI WGS metagenome assembly CEUK01 (sample SAMEA2622843, study PRJEB7988) | marine metagenome | isolation source: saline water (ENVO:00002010), including
TCCATTGGCTTGGATTTCTTGAAACAGTGTCGTGATTAGATAATTGTTTTTCTAAATTGATACAAGTAGTAGACTTAATAAATGCTGTTTCATTTAGTGGTTTGGTGTAAGTAGCCCCACCGACCAACATGCCAGTTCCAAATCGTTGGTCTTTTGTGTTTTCGCCATACAAGTCTATTTGTGTACTATCGGTTTGCTCACTAACTAATATTTCAATATTGCTATTACCTCCCATAGCCCAAAGAGAAAGATTACCCCCTTTTTCAAAAGGTAAATTTACTTTTGCAGCAAAATCTTGATAATTTGGAATAGCTGAAGTTCCTAAATCAAGTCCTAATATGTTAAATATTTTAAGAGTAGCTTTTCTATACATAATTAAATATGAAGCAGCGCTTTTTTTAGATAGTGGCCCCTCCATTAAAAACTCCGCACCAAACAAACCAACTTGTCCAGTAAGCTCGGTTTTTTCATTGTTTCCATTTCTTATTTTAAGATCAAAAACACCAGCAGTGCTATTTCCGTACTCTGCTGGGAAAGCCCCAGAAAAGAAATCACTATTACCTAAAAATTTATTATTTAAAATACTTAATGGACCACCCGATGAGCCTGAAATTGCAAAGTGATTAGGATTAGGAATGGTAATTCCCTCAACCCGATAAATTACGCCTAAAGGAGAGTTCCCTCTTACTATAATGTCATTTCTACTATCATCAGCTCCTTGAACCCCAGCCAAGTTAGAAGCCATTCTAGCAGGATCTCCTCTACTGCCTGCATATCTTTCTGTTTCTTCAACTGAAAATTGTTGAGCACTAATAATAGCCATTTCATTATTCACCTCTCTTTTTTCATTTGAGCTGACCACAAACTCTTCTAGAACTTCTGTTGACTCTTCAATTGAAATGTTTAAAATCACCTCTTTACCAGAATTAACAACAATAGTTTGAACTAAAGGTTTGTAACCAATAAAAGTAAATCTTATTTGATGCCTTCCTAGCGGAACATTTTCCAATTTAAATTGACCATTTACACTAGTTGCCGAACCGGCATTAAAATCACCATCAACGATTTGAACATTTACACCTGGTAAAGGAAACTGAGATTCAAGGTCAACAACTTTTCCTTTTACTGTTTGTTGTCCAATAAGCTGAAAAGAAATGCAGTAAAAAAGGATTAATAAAATAGTAGATAATTTAATAATAGAATTTTTCATAACATTAGCTGTTTTAATCTAATGTATTAAAATTATGCCTTAGGAAAGGTTAAATTATATTCAGAAAAGGATGTGTAAAACTATAAGTAAATATGTTAAACCCTTAAAATACAGCTGGTTAAATAAAAATAAACGGTCCTTAATTTAATAAGGATTCGAAGATTAACTTCCCATCAGTATTGTTAAGCAAAAGGTCAACAGCTCTTTCAGGGTGTGGCATCATTCCAAATACATTTTTATTTGCATTTGAAATACCTGCGATATTTAAACAAGAGCCATTAGGATTAACTTCTTCAGAAACGACACCATTTTCATCACAATATTGAAAGATAACTTGATCATTTTTTGTTAATTCTTTTAAGGTTTTATCATCGGCAAAATATCTGCCCTCTCCATGAGCAATAGGAATCTTAAAAGATTTTTCTTCGTTAAGTTGTTTTGTTATTGGCGTTGTTTTAGAAGAAGGTTTAAGAAAGACGTTTTTACAAATAAATTTTTGTTGATTATTGTGAAGTAATGCACCAGGAAGAAGCCCTGACTCACAAAGAATTTGAAACCCATTGCAAATACCCAAAACCATGCCTCCATTATTAGCATGTTGTATTATTGAGTCCATTATCGGAGAAAATCTCGCAATAGCACCAGAACGCAAATAATCGCCATATGAAAAGCCCCCCGGAAGAACAATTAAATCACAATTTTGGATATCGCTGTCTTTATGCCACAACTCAATCACCTCTTGTTTTAAAACGTTTCCTAATGCATAAATCATATCATGATTACAATTAGATCCTGGAAAAGTAACGACACCACACTTCATATAGAAAAATTTTAAATGCAAATATAAAATAATAGCACTCTTAAACCATATGAATTAGCCCAAATATGCAATGATAAACAAGCTAAGAAGATAGATGATAAATAAAGAATCTATTATCCAAAGCTTTTTAACATGCATAAAAACAAATGAAACAAGAATGCTTAGAGGAACAAAAGCACTATAAATTGATAAAGAGTTTGACTTAAAAATAAATACACCTAACCCAACTTGAAATACACATAAAACAAAATAAACAAGAAGTAATTTAATTACTTTTTTAAAACGGTTAGTTGACCGCCCGTATATAAAAAAGATAATTTTAAACGATAAACTAAGCGTTACAAAAACTAACACTCCAAGAGCCCCCATCATTCTAACATCTATTTTCACAGAATAGAATAATAAAATCGAAAGCCAGTCGTTAAAAACCTTTAAAGCAGAATCAAAAAATAATAAATAGGCAATTAAGTATATGCCAAAAAATACTAAACTTAAAATGGGTATTAAATATTCTTTCCAAACAAATGGCCGAATGATTAAAAGAGATATCCAAGGCAGAATAAACAAAACACAATAGCTGGGAAAACAAAATCCAGCTAATAAAATCCAGCAGCAAGCTTTAAAAATATGGTTTTTACAACTTTCATTTCTATAAACCTGAATTAAATGTCCAAAACTAAGAATGCTAAATAAATTAGAAATAGCCATTGGGTGAAGAGTTCCATTTGCTGGAAAAAAAAGCATTAAAGAAATATATATCAACCCAGGTAAATAGAAGTTTCTGTTAAATAAAACGCTTTGATTGACAATTCTATTTATTAAAAGGCTAGAATAAAACAAAACAAACACCCCAATTAAATATTTCAAATAACCAGGTATAAAACGCATTAAATAATAAGGCCCTAAATGAGTACCAGAAAAATTTTCATTGTTGAAAACAGGAAACAATGCTAACAGCAACAAAAAGCTGGAGACACTAAAAAAAAATGGATGACTTGATCTTAAAGCCGCAATCATAAAACTAAAATTAGCATTAAAACGTGAAGGCAAATAAATATTTATTATTTTTGATAAAAATTAATTGAAAATTATGGATTGGTTAGTTTACCCGATAAGAGATTTTTTAGTGTGGTTGTTTGAAAACACATTAGAACCAGCTTCCAATTATCCAAACCTTATTTTTAGTTTACTTTTGTTATTTGGAGCAACTTATTGGATGTTACTTCAACATAAGTTAAATAAAAAGGCTGACTCGGACCCTGATCAAATAAAATAAATTAAGACTTTTTAATCAAGTCTTTCCCTATATCTTTTCGATAAAACATTTTGTTAAAAGAAACATTCTCAAGAGTGTTATAGCTGTTTTTTAATGCAGTTTCTAAATTCTTCCCATATGCTGTAACTGAAATTACGCGTCCACCATTTGTGATAATTTTATTATCCATATTTTTAGTGCCAGCATGAAAAACTAAACCCCCATTAACATTGTTAGAAAAAGTTATTTCTTCTCCTTTTTCATATGCCTCAGGATACCCTCCTGAAACAAGCATTACTGTGCTAGCAGATCTAGGATCAATTTCTACATCTCTTTCAGATAAAGTATTAGTAGCTAAACCGTCAAATAATTCTAAAATATCAGACTTTAATCTAGGAAGAATGACTTCTGATTCGGGGTCTCCTAAACGACAATTATATTCAATCACATAAGGATCGCCTTTTACTGCAATTAACCCAAAAAAGATAAAGCCAGAATAATCTATATTTTCTTTTCTTAAGCCTTTAACTGTTGGGATAATAATTTGATTTTCAACCTTATCCATAAACTCTCTATTAGCAAACGGCACAGGGGAAATAGCTCCCATTCCTCCAGTGTTTAATCCAGTATCATTCTCTCCAATTCTTTTATAATCTTTTGCTTCAGGAAGAATTTTATAATTCACCCCATCAGTTATAATAAAAACACTTAATTCAATACCAGATAAAAATTCTTCAATTACCACAGTATTGCTTGCTGCACCAAATTGACCTTTAAGCATTTTTTTAAATGCTTTTTTAGCTTTCGATAAATCATTTTCAATAATCACTCCTTTTCCAGCTGCAAGCCCATCTGCTTTTAATACATAAGGGCCTGAAAGAGTTTCTAAATAAGCCAAGCCCTTATCCAATGTGTCATAATTAAAAGAACCATATTTTGCAGTTGGAATTCTATGTCTTTTCATAAACTCTTTAGAAAAATCTTTACTTCCTTCAAGTTTAGCTCCTTCTTTTTTAGGCCCAACAATGGTTACTTGATTTAAGTCAGGAATAGAGTCAAAATAATCGTGAATTCCATTTACAAGCGGATCTTCAGGCCCAACCACAACTATTTTGATCTCTTTTTCAAGAACAAAAGCAGCAATGCTTTTAAAATCTTTAATTGAAAGGTCTACATTTTCAGCAATTGAATTTGTTCCTGCATTTCCAGGTGCGACATAGAGTTTTTCTAGCTGTGAACTCTGAGAGATTTTCCATGCTAAAGCATGTTCTCTTCCGCCTGACCCAAGTAAAAGAATTTTCATAATTTGTTTTTTACAAAGCAATGCAAAATCTTACAAATACCGCTAAATACTTTTTAACAACTCTAAAGTTGTTTTAAACATAGTGTGGTGTATCTTTATAGAAATTAAAAAAAAGAAAAGATGAAAAGACATTTAAACTTAACATTTCTATTTTTTTTATTTTTTGGTTTAACTGCATCTTACAATGCACAGTCAAAAGAAATAAAAATTTTAGTAAATGGAAGCTGTTCAAAGTGTGAAAATAGAATTGAAAAAGCCCTACAAATTGAAGGTGTTGAACTTGCCGATTGGAACTTAACCACAAAAATATGTGTTGTTAAGTTTAATTCAGCTAAAATATCAGAAGATAAAATTCATAGAGCAATTGCTTTGGCTGGACATGACACCCCGAAATATAAAGCTGAAGAGGATAAATACCAAGAATTACAATCGGTTTGTAAGTATAAAAGAATTTACGAAAAATAAATGAAGCTAAGTTTTTTTGTTCTTTTTGTTTTTTATTTTCTTATTGGTTTTTCCCAATCACAAAAAAAGGAAATTCTTAATGGGCGGGTTTTTGAAATAAACGCTGATTCACTCTCTCCATTACCAGGAGTTCATGTTTATTATTCAGGAACAAAAAAAGGCTCCACTACAGATAAAAACGGATTTTTTCAACTGGAACACGATCATAATAAAGAGGCCCTTGTATTTAGTTTTATTGGCTATAAACCAGACACATTAATTATTGACCATGATCAAGAAATAAATATAATCATGGGTGAGGGTAAAGTTTTAAAAGATTTTGAAGTTGAATTTAAAAAGGGATCTTACTTTTTTTCTAAAATTAATCCTATTAACGCACACATTATTGGACAGGATGAATTGAGAAAAGCAGCATGTTGTAATTTAGCAGAAAGCTTTGAAACCAACCCATCTATAGACGCTACTTTTACTGACGCTGTAACAGGAACAAAACAAATCAAAATGATGGGGCTTTCTGGAAAATATGTTCAAATGCTTTCAGGAAATATACCAGCAATAAGAGGTTTATCATCACTTTATGGATTAAAACAAATTCCAGGCGCTTTCATTCATCAAATTTCTGTTTCTAAGGGGGCGGGCTCTGTTTTAAACGGGTATGAGAGCATGGTAGGTCAACTTAACATGAATTTAAAGCACCCAGAAAATGCAGAAAAGTTTCATTTAAATGTTTATTTAAATCAAGCGGGCAGAACAGAGTACAATGCCTTTTTTACTCAAAAGGTGACCAAAAAATGGGAAACCACCTTTTCAGCTCATTTTGAAGATCAGTCTAAGAAAAACGATCGTAACGAAGATGGATTTTTGGATGCACCCCTACATAATGATTATATATTTTTTAACCAATGGAATTACCGATCAAAAAAAATTCATATAGAATTAGGCGCCCATGGCGTACTAAGTAACATGAAATCTGGAGCTATTGACCAAACTTTTTCATACCCCGTTAACATTGAAAACCAACAAGTCAACTCCTTTGCTAAAATTGGATATTTATTTCCTAAAGATGATTTTAAAAGTTTAGCTCTTCAGTTAAGCGGCAGCTATACAAATCAAAATTCAACTATTGGTTTAACTTCGTATTCAGGGCGCCAATACAGTGGATATGCAAACCTAATTTACCAACAAGAATTAGGCGAAAATGATGCGAGTTTTTTTAAAATAGGGGCAAGTTGTCAGCTAGATAGTGTGAATGAAAATGTTCAGTCAAATACAATTTATCCTCCAATCAACCGTTTTTTGGAAATAGTTCCTGGTGTTTTTGGAGAATACACTTACAATACAGAAAAATGGGGCGTTATTGCTGGCTTAAGAGCTGACTACACAAATTTTTACAATAACTATTTCGTCACTCCAAGACTACATTTAAGGCATAATTTTAATAATGAAACAGCGCTAAAATTAATGGCAGGCAGTGGAAGAAGAACACCTTATATGTTAATGGAAAATATTGGTCTTATGGCTAGCTCAAGAAGCTGGCTACTTGATAACAATGTGTATGGAATGGTTGGCTTAATGACTGATGTTGGTCAAGAATACTCATGGAATATAGGGATGGCACTGTTAAAAGAATTTACCCTTTTTCATAGAGATGGTGTTTTAACCATAGACGCTTATCACACATATTTTATTAATCAACTTGTTGTAGACCTTTATCAATCGGCAAGAGAAGTTCATTTTTACGCTTTGGATGGAAAATCTTATTCAAATTCTTTTCAAGTCGAGATAAATTATGATTTAAATAGAAGAGTAAAAATTAGAACAGCATATAGGTATCTTGATGTTAGAACGGATTACAATTCTTTACACTCTCATTTACTAATGAGGAATAACCCATTTGTTTCTAAACATAGAGGTTTTTTAAATATTGATTACACCACAAGAAAAAAGAAAGATAGTCAATGGAAAGTTGACGTCACTGCTCAGTGGATTGGCAGTCAACAATTGCCAACTACAGAAGACAACCCTTCTTCATATAAATTAGAAGCCTCAAGTCCAAACTACATGTTACTTAATGGTCAGATTACTCGAATTTTTAATAAAACAACTGAGTTATATTTAGGCATAGAGAATGCGTTAAACTTTAGGCAACCCAACCCTATTCTTTCAGCTGAAAACCCACAAAGCCCTTATTTTGACAGCTCAATCATATGGGGCCCTATTTTTGGAAGAATGATATATATTGGGGGTCGATTTACGTTAAATCGAGATTAATATTATTTCCTTACTTAAGGGCGGCAAAGGTTAACCCTTTTTTCTTTATGCCCTCTATTATTTTAGGAAGAGCAGCTAAAGTTTTTTCGCTGAAGTTTTTATTGTCATGTAAAACAATTATTGCTCCCTCCTTTACATTTTTAAGTACGTTGTTGATAAGGTTTTCTGTAGAACATTTTGGGTCAAAGTCACCACCAACAACATCCCACATTATGATTTTATATTTTGAATTAATTTTGCGAATGGCCCAAAAATTTATTTTCCCATAAGGAGGCCTAAAAAGTGTGCTTTTCACATAATTAGAAGCTTCATTAATGTTTGCTAAGTATGTTTTTGATGAGGTTTTCCAACCATTTAGGTGATGCATGGTGTGGTTCCCAACAGAATGGCCATCATCTAAAATAGCTTTGTATAGTTTGGAATATTTTTTAACATTAGCTCCCACACAAAAGAAAGTAGCTAGAACACCATAGCTTTTTAATAAATCTAAAATTTGTTGAGTATATTCCAACGTTGGTCCATCATCAAAAGTTAGAAAAATATTGTTTTTATGGTTTTTTTCCCCCCATATGAAAGAAGGAAATAAACGCTTTAATAAAGGGGGTGTTTTATTTAAATAAAACATCCTATAAAGACCCCCAATAATATTTATAACGATCAGGAAGGTTTTTTAAAATCCCTTTCTTATTTACAAATTTACTAGCTTCTCCTTCGTTTAAATAAACTTCTTTTGATTTATCAATTATAGCTTGAAACTGAGAAGGCTCAACTAAAACAGAAGAAAGTTTGATTATTGAATCTCTAAATTCGGTTTCAACACTTATCTTTTGTTGATTATAAACCTTTTTCAGAGAATCTATTTCTTCACTTAATTGAGATACTGCATAATTAATCTGTTGAGCTTGCGGACTACTCATTAGGCTGTCTTTGTTTGATTGGACAAATTGAATCATTGAATTATATTGATTTATCTTATATTCTAAACCAAGTTCAGACTGTAAAGAATTCATTTTGTTGTTGTATTTGTTCATCAACTTTTCATAGTTGGGATTGCTCATTTGCTCCAAATCATCCAATTGTTTTAAAGCTTCTCCCCATTGGTATGCATAGTTTATTAAAAAGTGTTCATTCTGATTTAAAAAGAAGTTAATTTCCGAAATTAAATATTTGGAAAGTGTTTTAGCAATTTTATCGCCTTTCTCTTTTTCTCCAGCCTTGTAATAGATGCTGCACAAAGCATTTACAGCAGCACTTTTGATTGGAACTTGATTGTTTTCAATAGGCATTTTTTCAAATACATTGTCTAAAACAGCAATTGCCTTTTCTCTTTCACCTTGCTGTAAAAGGTAAGCAGAAGTTCTGTATGCAGAATACCTTAGGGCAACAACATGGTTTAAGCTATAATCGTCAACTAAAACACCAGATTCGTTCATATTTCCCCATAAAAAAGAAACGCTATCAACCCCTTCAGGTTTATTAAGTCCGTAACCACTAGTTAGTAATTTGTATGTTTTTTCTACATTAAACCCACCGCCATTTGGATCAGAAATGATAGGAACAAGCTTATGTACTAAACCTTCCGTTTGGGTATACTTAGCCAACTTTTTGTTTGCACCCATTCCAGCTGTTGACGCAAAGCAAATAGGCCTATCCCAATTATAATTTGATAAAATGTCTATAACCGCAAGATCGGCTTTAGTTGCATATCCACCACTAATTCTCCAGCTAATAGACTTTTCTAAATCGTCTTTTATAAAGCACTTATTGCTTTTCCATGAAGAAGGCTTGTATTCACTTTTGAATAAAGAATCTTTTACTACTTGATATAGGCTATTTTCAGACTCTACCAAGTAGGTAGTGCCAATTGAAATAAGGCTATCGCAAGGGTTACAAGAGCTGTCGTTTACTAACAATTCAAAGCTAGCTTTATCTTTTACAGTAATGACATCATTAATTTCGTAATCTAACCCAGCTTGTTTTAAGCTTACTAAACCGCTTTTAACGGAGTTTTGTTTATTGACGTTTATATATAAGTTTTTGAAGTCAATTTCTGTTATTTTACTTCCACAGCCCCTTATGTCAGTGTTTTTTTCGTCAGAAATAGCATCAATGGCTTCAGAAGCTGAGAAACTTTTAGTCGCTTTATTTGGGTTCTCATCAAAATAAACGACATCTCTAGTTCCTTGTCTATATAAACGTTCTGGCATTTTAATTGGTAAAGGGTCTGATTCATAAGCTTTCTTCTTCATTTGGTTTATGTGCCAGTCTGTTCCAAGTAAGCTCATGTTAGCTACTCTAATGTCAGTTCTTACTCCTTCAACTTCTTGAATATACCATAAAGGGAATGTATCGTTGTCGCCATTTGTAAAAAGTATAGCGTTATAATCACAAGACATTAGATAATTATGTGCAGAATCCCTAGCAGTAGACCTGTTTGAACGGTCATGATCGTCCCAATTTTGAACAGCTAAAATAGCGGGCACAACCATTCCTAAAGAAAAAGCTAACCCAACATAAATCGTGCCGTTTTTAAGGTATTTTCTAATTAAAATCATAAGCGCAAAAAGTAAAACCGACACTACAGAAATAAATAATAAGGACAGCCCAAAAGCTTGACTGTCACCAGCCGATTGAACTACGGTAATTAATGCAGAACCTCCAAGAGCATATAATGCAACTGGTTTAATTTGGTTAAATGAAATTTCTTTAGCGGCATAATATAATGCATAAACGCCTAATCCAATCCATATGGCAAAAGCATAAAATGAAGCAGCATATGCGTAATCTCTTTCTCTAGGCTCCCACGGTTTTTGGTTAAGGTAAAATACTATGGCAATTCCAGTTAATAGAAACAATAGAAATACAGTAAACCAACCTTTTGGGTGTTTCCATATTTGAAAAAACATTCCAATTAAACCAAGTATTAAAGGCAAATAATAGTATTTATTGTGCCCTTTATTTTCACTTATTTTAAGTGGTAAAATATCTTGATTCCCCAATCTTTGGTTGTCAATAAAGTTTATTCCACTAATCCAGTTCCCCTCCATAAGGCTATTGCCTCCCATTTTTGGAGTTCCGCCAAAACCTTGTACATCGTTTTGTCTTCCAGCAAAATTCCACATGAAATACCTTCCATACATCCACCCAAGTTGATAGTTAAATAGATAGGTTAAGTTTTCTTTAAAAGAAGGCTTAAAAAACCCGTCCTCACCAACTCTTACCGCTTCAGTTATGTATTTTTTATACGTCTCTCTATCTCCTTTGCTTATGGCTTTTATGGCCTCGTCTTTAAGTTGTTTATAATACTGTAGCTTTTGCTTCATGACAGGAAGCAGGTCATCTTGATTTCCATCTTTAAAATAAATGTTGGTTAACTCGTCTTTTTCATAACCAGACCAATACATGTATCCTTGAGGTGTGTTGTGGTCGTTTCTCCACATTCTAGGAAAAAGGGTGATGCCATCAGGGTGAAATTTATATTGTCTTCCTTGATTTTCGTTTATGTTTATATACTTCTGTTTAGGTTCTGAAAAAGACAAAGAAGAGGTAATGCCTAATTTTTTAGCTTCTTCATTTACGGAGTTTACTTTTTCAAGAAATATATTTAGATCTCTATCGCTAATAAAGGTAACTTCTTTTTGATCTAAATACAATTCCTCAATTTCGTTCTTTTTAAAATCAAGATTGAGAGATTTTATTGCTTTTTGAATTTTACCAATTTGATTTTTAGGTATTATTAAGTTTGTTTTTAGAGTAATGGATAAAACTTTAAAATAATTGTCTTTTTTAGGTTCTAAATATTTTTCATTACACTCAGAAAAATCATCAGGCCTAGACTGAGGAGCAACCTGACTGTACCTTAAAGAATTAAAATAAGGTCCAGACAATAGTGGCCAGTCACCGTATTGATCCCTTTTAAGGTAAGAATAATATTGAGACATTGTTTCAGGATTATTTTCATCCAAAGGAGGGTTTGCATTAGAACGAACAATAATCATCATAAACGAAGAATACCCTATTAACAATACAGCTAGAGACATTATAACATCATACCACAAGGTCTTACCCTTTTTGGTTGCGTATCTTAATCCCAAAATAATAAGAGTGATTAATAACAAAAAGAAAAATGCAGCTCCTGTATTAAAAGGAAGCCCATAACTGTTAGTAAATAATCTTTCAAAAGCATCTGCGAAAGAGATGGTATTTGGAATTATAAATCCCTGAACTCCCCCTAAAATAACCAAAGACAACAAGCCAGCACCAAAGAAAGATTTCCATGCAAAAGGATATTTTTTGAAATAAACTACAAAAACAATGGCTGGAATAGCCAATAAATTCAACAAGTGAACCCCGATAGAAAGCCCAATCATGTAGCTTATAAATATAATCCAACGGGTGGGGTGACCCTTGTATTCAACATTGTTTTCAATTGCTTTTTTATGTTCATCATCTTCAACATCCCACTTAAGAATGGCCCAAAAAACAATTGCTGTAAACATGGATGACATGGCATAAACCTCTCCTTCAACTGCAGAGAACCAGAAAGAATCTGTAAAAGTATAGGCTAATGCTCCAACAATTCCTGCCCCTATAATTGCGAGGCTATTTTCTTTATTAATTTCGCCTGACTTAAGCACAAGTTTTCTTCCAAGCATGGTAATGGTCCAAAAAAGAAAAAGAATTGTAATGGAACTGCTTAAAGCAGACATGGAATTTACCATCATGGCTGCATTTTCAGGGCTAGCAAAAGCAGAAAACAAACGACCCAACATCATAAATAAAGGCGCTCCGGGAGGGTGCCCAACTTCAAGTTTATTTGCTGTAATGATGTATTCTCCACAATCCCACAAACTTGTGGTTTGCTCAACAGTTAGTAAATAAACGGCTGTTGCAATAGCAAAAACAAGCCAGCCAGCTAAATTATTGAGTTTTTTATAGTTCATGAGTAAAATTTAATAAGCAGCGAAAATAAAAAAATAGAATGACAAATTGTGTTAAAAACCAATTTATAAGAGAAGGAAAGAAAACAAACACAAAAATAGATGGGATGTACCCTTTAAAAAATTTGGACAGTATAAAAAATGAAAGTAAATTTGCATCCGAAATTGTCCCATGGTGTAACTGGCAACACGTCTGTTTTTGGTACAGAAGAGTCTA
>CEUK01016041.1_pt1 | contig 12468 bp, 5 predicted proteins | sample 356451 | NCBI WGS metagenome assembly CEUK01 (sample SAMEA2622843, study PRJEB7988) | marine metagenome | isolation source: saline water (ENVO:00002010), including
AGGAATTGCCGCTTCCTTCTCTGCGATATCTTCGCTCCACTCATCGGTTCTTTCCTTTAGAGAAGCCATTGTTGATTCGTTAGATTCTAAGTCATCTTCTTCGGCATCCTCGGATACTTCGACTCCTGCCCTATCTGCAAGACCACCAAGACTCAACGGACGATCCATTGGTTCAGGCACCTTTGGCATAGTCTCGGCACTCGGCAAATCAGTCATGCCTTCCTTTGCACTTTGTGCTTCCTTCAGCGCCTCTTGCTCCGCCTCAAATTCTTCTCCAAGTTCTATTGCTGCAGCCCTATCGAAGTCTGCAATTCGGCGGCTGCATCCATCTCCGGCGTGAGTTATTCCAATGTGATGGTCAGCAAGTGTTAGGCTGACCTTCCTTAGAGTCACCATGATGAATTGAGCGTGAGTACTGCGAATCCTACAGAGTGTAGCAATTCGCTCAGCGTTGAATGGATCTAGGTTTTGGTCGACCTCGTCAAAGTAGTAGAATGGGCTTGGCTCGTAATCCTGAATCGCGAAAACGAAAGCAAGGGCTGCCATGGATTTCTCTCCGCCAGAGAGGAAACTTCGACGAGTCCTCTTGCTCTTCCCTGGAGGGATACAAGCCATTCTGAGTCCACCCTCAAACGGATTCTTGGTATTCTCAAGTTGCAATTCACCCTCTCCACCGGGTTGAAGCAGCCTGTATGCTCGAGTGAAGTTACGGTTGACTTCATTGAAGACCGCCAGAAGTCTTGTCTTCCTCTCTTCTTCGAGTTGTTCTGCGAGGCTGACAAGCATGGCGTGTCGTTCTTTGCAGAGTTTTCCATCGGCGACGAGTCCAGCGATTCTCTCTACGGTTATGTCGTAGTCTTCTATCGCTAGCATATTCACGTCGCCGAGTTGGCCGAGGCGGCGATCAAGGCCCTGCACCCCCTTCTCCGCCTCGGCCACTGTTGGCAATTGAGTATCTAATGCAGGAATTTCGATTTCGTTCTCGGCCAGTTCGCTCTCTAATTCGGCCAAGGTCTCTTGTTTGTTCCTTATGCTCTCAACGAGACCTTCCAATCTCGACTTGATTGTTTCACGCTGAGTCTGCATCTGTTCAATATGAGCACGGAGACTAGCTCTTTCGTCGACAATCTCGTCCTTGCGCTCGCTGAGAATTTGATGCTCTTCATTAAATTGTGAAGCTTGTAATTTGAGTTCCTTGAGACTTTCTTCTGCCTTATCGATTGATGTTTGAAGATTCTCAATCGTGCTTGCGGCTTCGGTAATGATTTCGTTTTGTCTCTCAACAGACCTAGTGAGGTCGTTCTTTCTATCCTCTAGAACCTTGAGTTTCTCGCCACCGGTCAAAATATCTGACTCGGCTCTCAACTTAGTACGCTCAGCCTCAGTCCGTGTGTCCTGAGCGCTTCGAAGAATTTGTGAAAGATGATCTGGAGTGTGATTCTGTAATGCTTCCGCGGCTAATCGGCGAGCTTCTAGAGCGGCTCCGTGTTCTCTTTCTGCATCGGCAGCGGCCTCAATCGCTTGTTGACTGGCGGACTCCAATCTGTCATGTTCATTACGAGCATCGACAACCTTCTTCGAGATGTCATCTACTTGCTTCTGAGCAATCTTAACATCGGCTTTCCAATTCCTCACCTTTACGGAGTGGTCACTATCATCGAGTCCGTGAATTTGGTTTCGGACGTCGTTCATATTGTCCCTGATTTCTTTGAGAGCAGCCTCTACTGTTGAATATCTGAGATTGGCTCTATTCACTGCTGATTCGAGTTTCTCCATACCAGCACCAGCAGCTCCAGCGCCACCGAATGATGGACGTGATCCCTTTGCCGAAGAACCACCTGTCATCGCACCAGTCGCTTCGACTATTGAGCCGTCAAGAGTGACCATCCGAACCCCGCCCATATTGCGGCGGGCCACATCCATGGACTGGACAATCAGCGTGTTTCTACAGGCGAAGCGTACAGCGGTTTCGATTTCTTCATCATAATCCAATAAGTCATGAGCGAATCCAATAATCCCAGGGTTTCTGGCGACCATTAGGGCTCTACCCTGAGCGCGAGACGCACTGATTTTGTTGAGTGGAAGGAATGTGGCTCTACCACCTCCATTTGCACCAAGCCACTTGATACAACTTGCAGCGACCTCATCATCGCTGACAACGATTGAATTCATACCTCCGCCGAGTGCGAATGCTAGTGCCTCCTCGTGTGAACCATCCTTTGGCGAAGTCAATTCACCAAGTGAACCGAGTATTCCTTTGATTTCTCCGCTCTCTCTGAGTTTGGATAATGCACGCAAGGTTACCGCTGAACCTGGTTTAGAGGCTCTTGCCTCCTGTGCAGCACGAGCGCGGTCAAGTGCCCTATTGGCACCTCTCAATTGCTCCTCTGCACTATCGCGATCGCCGCGAAGTGCGACCTCTTGTTTCTGTAATTGTGTTAATTTGACGGCCAATGATTCTCTATCCTCAACCGGCTTTTCTTCTTGTAGATCTTCGCCGGTTAACTCGAGGTCATCTCGTTCAAGTGATACGACCTCGTATTGCTCCTCCAAATCAGCTAAATTATCAGAGGCTATTCTTGCCGCTTGCTCAGCCCTATCAGATTCTAGTCTGGCTTCAGCCATTTTGTCATGTACCTTGGACAGTTCCTCATTTGCCAAGCCTAAAGCTCGATTCAAATCGCGAGAATGCTTGTCTCCCGATTCTATTGCTTTGCGTGCTTCTGCCTCGTCTCTTTCGGCCTCCTCAAGGGCATTGTCGGCATCTATCACAGATTGTTTGGCCGCCTCAATATCCCCTACAAGTTGTGTAATTGCGGCTTCGGCTGATTCTAAGTCGGATTGGAAGAATTCGATTTCACCGACTGCATCTTCGGAGGCTCGGTTTTGGTCGCCAATTCTGTCTCGGCTAGTTTCGACCTCAATCTCCAAGGCTCGAATCTCGTCCATAACCGCCTTGGATTCTCCAGTCGCCATATCCTCGAGTTCACGAGAGACGTTGACCAATTCTTCTTCCAATTCTAAAAGTCGAGATTCGTTAGTTCTGACACTTTCACGAACTTTGTTGCTCTTTTCTTGATACTTTTCATGATCTTCGTTCAGCATACGAATCTCGTCGACTCGATTGCGATACTTGGCCTGAGCCAAGATGATTCTAGCCTGATCCAACTGTTCTTTGAGGTCGCGATACTTGAGAGCCTGTTCTCTCTCTTTTTCCAATTTCTTCAGGCGAGCCTTTTGGTCCGACTCAAATAATTCGATAGTCTCGATATCGTTTTCAACCACTTTACGTTGATTATTGGCTGAGCGAATTTCGGAATCATATGCAGTTACCCCTGCTACCTCCTCCAGAACTCCTCTTCTCTTCCAATCGGTCATTGTCGCAAGATTAGTTACATCTCCCTGCAGGACAATATTGTACCCATCACCATGTAGTCCCGCCTCGGCAAGAGTTCTCCTCATCTCTGTTGCAGTAACACTTCTTTCGCCAATTCTGTAGGATGAAACCGGTTGGTTCTTTCTGTTCAAGCGAACAGCCCTTGTGAATGCAACTTCGTCCTCAGCGATTCGAAGCCTTCGTCGCCCTCCTAATTCGGGTTTGTTGGCAAAAACGAGTGTTACCGACATGTGGCGAGCAGGCTTCCCGCGCTTTCCACCGTTGAAGATCAAGTCGGCAACGTTGTCTGCTCGCATTACTTTTGTCGAACGAGTGCCGAGAACAAATTGAATCGCGTCACCCGAATTTGACTTTCCTGACCCGTTTGGACCGGTTATCGCAGTAAATCCCTCATCGAACGGGATGGTCATTTCACCGCCAAAAGACTTGAAGTTCTCTACTTCTATTCTCAGTAAGTGCATCCCATCACCTATTTGACGAAGGAAATTTGCCCAACGTCATTTTCGCCCTGCCCTCTTTCAAGGCTATGAAGGTTGAGGCATCACAGAGATTTGGAGAGTGTTTGTAGACACTATTTCGAATGACCGAAGAGTGGCTGAAGGATGGTTATCTTCAATGCAGGTTAGTATGAGGAATACACATGGCAGGGGATGCTTCCAATCGTGACCTGCCCCCGGTCGATGTCGCGGTTATCGGCTCGGGCATCGCTGGGTTGTTTCTTGGCTTGCGATGTTTTCGAGCCGGACTCTCCGTTGCAATCGTCACAAAGAAGAGTCTCTCGACATCTTCTACCAACTGGGCTCAAGGTGGAATTGCCGGAGTTCTTGATGTCGATAATGAAGCGGCTTTGGAGGCTCATGTGCGAGACACTCTGTCTGCCGGAGGAGGTTTGTGTGACGAGGCGGTTGTTCGTTCGGTTGTGTACGATGCCGCAGATCGGATTCGTGATTTGGTCGAACATGGAGTGCAATTCGATTTGAGTAAAGATGGCATATATGACCTGACCAAAGAGGGTGGACACTCCGAGAGCAGAATACTGCATTCGCGTGATCGAACCGGAGCTGAAATCGAGCGGGCCCTAACCGAAGGAGCGGCGAATGAGTACGAATCCGGACTAAGGATTCTAGAAGATTGGATGGTTCTAGATCTTGTTCGACGGGATTTGGAAAAGCCGGAAAAAGGAGTTGCAGGTTTGTGGTGTTTAGCCCCTGATGGTAAGGTCTACACACTGGCATCACGATGCGTTGTATTGGCGTCTGGAGGAGCAGGTATGCTACATCTCGCTACTACAAATCCATCGGTTTCGACAGGCGATGGAGTGGCTATGGCGCATAGGTTAGGTGCAGATATTTGCGATATGGAATTCATTCAATTTCATCCAACTGCATTAGCTGTCGATTTACAAAATCCATTTTTGATTACGGAAGCAATGAGAGGACACGGGGCGATTTTGATGACCCGTTCCCAATACCAAAAATGGAAGGAGGTTGGAGGCAACCCTGCTGAAATATCCTACATGAACCGATATTCAGAGAAGGGGTCATTGGATACTAGAGATGTCGTCGCAAGAGCCACTGATAGTGAATTGAAACGAAGTGGAGATTCTCATGTGGTTTTGGTAACAGAACATCTAGATTTACAGGAGATCCGTGAAGAGTTCCCAACGATTGCAAATAAGTTGGCTGAATATGGAATCGACTTAGGACCTGATCCGATTCCTGTACGCCCTGCCGCTCACTATCTTGTCGGAGGCGTTAAGGTGGATCAGAAAGGCAGGGCAATGCATGAAGGTCAACTTCTACCTGGATTATACTGTGTCGGAGAAGTTGCTAGAACCGGACTTCATGGCGCTAACCGCCTCGCTTCGAATTCCCTGCTAGAGGCGGTGGTATACTCTGAGAGAGCGGCTACTGAAATTATTTCCAGAGCAGAAGATGGATTGCTTCCGGACCTCGTTGAAGATATCATTTATTGGAGAGGGGAAGAACTTGAGGAATTAGCAGACCACGGAACCCTCGAAAGTGATTTGTTGTCGCTTAGAACAATGATGACAAACGATGTTGGTTTGGTAAAGAGTGATTCTCGTTTAGAAAATGCCAGAGAGAAGATTGCAAAAATCCGAGCCGATGTGGTTCCTGTCTGGCATGCGACTAAACCTACTCAGGCTATGGTAGAATTGCGAAATCTGATAATTTGCGCTGAACTGGTTATCGAAGCCTCGATTTCTAGAAGGGAAAACGTAGGACTCCACTACAATATCGATTGTGAGTAATCAGGAAAATTCGCCAGACCTTTCGATGCCTTTGACCAATGCATGTAGAGATTGATTTGCGGGAGTGGGAATTCCAAGAGACTCTCCTCTTTCTACAACAGCGCCGCAAAGCGAATCGATTTCTGTGGCGCGTCCAGCCATCACATCTTGTAACATCGAGCAGCGATTTTCGGAAGTAGTCTCAACCACCTTTCGTAGATGGGCTTCCAAATCCACATCGCCCAAATCAACTCCAGAGGCTCTGGCCACTGCTGCTGCTTCTAACATAGCGGCCATTGCTTGATCCCAGAGTTCAGGTACCTCAAGGAGGGCTCCATTTCTAACCCCTGCAATGGCACAAACAGGATTGATTGCAGCATTCAACAACAACTTTCTCCAAACTATATTTTTCACATCATCAGACCAAATCGGGTTTAGGTTTGCAGCCTCAAATACTTGTAACAAACCAAGGGCTGAGTTTGAGGCTTCACCACCGTCGAGGTATCCCATTCTTACGGCACCTCGACCAACCCAATGAATCCCTGATTCCCCATCCTTCCAAGCACCATGAGTAATCGAGCCTCCAAGAATTCTATCCCTACCCAAACGATGGGCTAACATCTCTGTGTGACCAAGTCCATTCTGTATGCTGATTGCAAGTCCGATGGGAGTTAGCACTTCTTCAGCAATTTGTGCCAAAACTGAGGTCGAGGAGGCCTTGCCACATATGATTGCAACATCGCAAGTGCCTCTAATCTGTTCAGATATTGGACCCTCTTGGCTATCTACAACAGTAAATCGGTCTGGTGGAATCATCTCGATAGAACCCTCAGGCGTGTGAAGAATCAAACCAATCATTTCGAGATTGCTCGCGGCTTGACCACGAGATACTGCGACGAGGTCTGCATCGGTATCGGAAAGTGCGCCGAGGACAACTCCACCGATAGAACCTACACCAAGGACTGCGATTCGCATCTACTCACACCCATCAACCGGACAACGAGCGGCTAAGTTAACTGTAATTTCACCATCATCCACAGTTACCCAAACAGCACGATAGAGAGCGGTTGTGCCAGCGGTCTCTAGAATCATCATGGAATCTGAGTTCGGAGCTATTTCGTCCTGAATCGAGACACTCCATACATCTGCTTCCGGTGAGTCTCCAGTCCAACTTACGGTAATCGGAATTGTCTTGTTCATGCGATTAGAGATTATGTACTCAGAGAAAGCCAAGTGCATCCCTATATCTCCTCCGTCTAAAATCACATCATCTCCCTCGACGATCATATACGAACGTAACATAACTCCTTCCTTACAGAAGGCTAGCCAACCATTAGAGGCGAAGAATAGAGTTCCAAAGCCCAATTGGCCGGCTGGAATTCTAATTGAAGAACGGTCGGTAAAGGTCCAATTCCAACTATCTCCTATTTCCATCTCTGGCATTATTTCGGATGAAGGGCAAAATGCACTGCCTTGAGCGCCGAAAGATATCGTATAATCGGTGTTGGCTGAGTACCAAGCGGGTATTTGCCAGCCTTCATCAGAAATCTGTAATTTGGCTTCTGTTCCATTCACTGGTAACCACCAAGTTATCCTCTCACCGTCTTCGAAATCTAATGCCAAGGCAGGACCCATGACCCGTCTAAACTCGTCTTTGTATTGTGATGATTGTAAGGCGCCTTCGTAACCTCGTAGACAAACGTCGTGAAGGCCTGGGAGAGTGAGGTTAGTGTCGTTCTCAAACTCCCAAAATGGATTTGTTAGAACTAAAGACGCAGGTCTATCATCAACCTTCTGAACACTCATACAAATTCTTGGAGTCTCGGTATCCTCAACCAGTAACCAGAGAGGATCTATTGGAGAAGTTGTTTCAGCGTGCCTAAGAACAGTCAGGTGCTCTTTGATATGGTCGTCTACATCGACCAGAATTCTCAACCACATCGAAGCGTCAGGGAGAAGTGTTGCATCGTCTTGAGCAATATCCATCGGAATTATTGTCAAACGTAATTCATCAGGAGAGTTCTGAGTTACTCCATCAAATCTGTAGATTTTATTTTCATTAAACTGAGATGAGGTGATATCCCATAATTGCGAGTATTCCCCCTCCATTCTAATCTGTATCCATCCGGAAACCGGATTGATTCCTTCGGGGGTTAACTCTAGAGTTAGATTGTAGGATTCTGAAATATTAAGTTCGATTTCCTCAACCCATCCTGAGGTGTCCAAGCCCTCATCCCATTGGTCTATTGTGAAGGATGGGTTCAATCCAGGGAATCCCATAATCAGAACGAATACAAGTAGCGTTGCGAACCTACTGCGTTCCTTGTTTGAAGGAATAATTGATTCGTCGACAACTAGAGGTGGAGGAGAATTTTCTGGACTGAATCGACGCATGGCCGCCAGAGCCGCAATCAACAACCAAGGCATATAATCGGTATTTGCAAAAATCATCACCATTGCACCGAGCATTAGGATGAAGATACCTGTTTGGCGATTTGAATCGGACATCTCAGCAGGGCCGATTAGAGCATGTAATAATCGGTCACCTGGGAATCCAGGAATCGGCAATAACAGAGTCCAGCCGATTAGAGTCAAACCGATTCCAGCAAGACCAGTTAGGTGAATCCACTGTAATTTAATGAGCAAATCTTCACCCATCCAATCTAAAGTTAAGATTGAGATTAGAATATTATTTTCAAAGCCAATAGGTGAAGAGGAAAGTTCAGGAGGTTCAAGTGGAGTCAAATGCAAGCCAATAATGGTCAGTAAACTACCACCAATGAATAGGAAAATAGGCACTGTTAATTCGATTATTGCAAGAGCCCTTCGATTAGGAATTGGGATTAAATCGGCTCTATGTTGACTCAATACACCTGCCAAACCAAAAGGCCAACTAACGGCCATAATTGGGAATGCTATTGGCACAACATGGCCTATTTTGACACCATAATGTAAGGCGATTCTTCTGCGAATTTCGCTGGCCAATCCCAAGACGAATATCATTGGAATTGCCATGTAAAACATTGATTCTCGCAGTAAATTAGAATCTAGGGCGGTGGCGCTTGAATCAAACTGCATCAACCATGCACTACCAATCATGGTAAGGAAGCCAGCCATCATCAGCCAAACAACAGATAATTGCCAATTAGCAATGACTTGCTGACCTTCTGGATAATGAGCGATGCTGAGAATTGGAGGATTACCTCTGTCTAGCATCGAAAGGTAGCCTAATGGCTCGAGTTCATTGTTGAGTTGGATTAGCGCCTCGGAGTCACTCCTTCCACTTTTTGCTCGTACTTCCCAAGCCTGCCCGGCCATCGCTTCATTGCCTAAATCGAAGTAGCGATGGATGATGTGGAGCAACAAATCTTGTTGAGTCCAAGCCGAGTGATCAAGTACGATTGGCTCGGCTTCTGACATACTACGCAACCACCTTTGGTGGTTGCGAACTCATGCACCCACCTATCAAACCGCGTAATCAAGGTTGACTTACTTGTTCTTGAATCGCTTGAGGCGGAAGGTCTCTTCGCGCTCCATTTCTTCCAATCTGAGTTGGATGAATGTCTGAGCTTCTTGCATCTCTGGAATGACCTTGAACTCAAGCGCGTTTACACGGCGCTTGGTTGCTTCAATCTCTTCTAGGAGTCGCTTCAGAGTAGCCTCCATTTCTGCGGCTTTGACTATCTTGGCAATTAACGAAGAATAGGCGTCTGCAGCCTCATCTATGTACGGAGAACCACCGATTAGACCGGTTCCACGCTCTTCGATTGTGGAGGTCAGATTCTGCCCTTCTACCTGAGGAACCACAACACCCATGATGTTTCGGCGACTAACTTCTACTTCCGGTGAAGCCGAGTTTGCAATTGCTGCACTCTTCACAACTAATCCACCTTCGATAGCGCTAGCCAAACTGATGGCTTCTACAGCTTCTCGATATGTACCGACGAGTTCCTCTCTTGCACTAATCATCTCAGACAACAAAGTTCGGAACTCGTGGAATAAACCGTCCCGCTTCATCTTCAGTAGATTGTATCCACTTGAGGTCTGCTTGATGCGTCGCTTGAGGTTGATTAGCTCGGACCTGGTTGGTTTAATGTCCAATGCCATTTTTACACCTCCTCATCGACTTGTTATTCGAGAGTTTCACTCCTTCTTTTCGGTTGGGTGATACTTGTCAATCCACTTCTGGTCTAATCGAACGAGATACTTCGTATCGATGTTGGTTAGAAGATTCCATGCAAGGTCTAGAGTTCCTTCACCGATTGAACGATCTTCGTCACGGCTCTGTCGCAAGAACTCATTTTCGAAAATATCAGCGAACTTCAGTAACTGAAGGTCACGCTCGTTCAATGCATCTTCACCGACAATAGCAACCAGACCACGCAATTCTCTACCTTGAGCGTAAGCAGCATACAACTGGTCGGATACCGACTTGTGATCTTCACGAGTCTTACCATCGCCAATACCAGCGTTCATCAGTCGACTTAGCGATGGTAGAACGTTAATTGGTGGGTAGATACCCTTCTGGTGCAATTCACGGGAAATAACAATCTGACCCTCTGTAATATATCCTGAAAGGTCAGGAATTGGGTGAGTAATATCGTCACCAGGCATGGTTAGGATAGGGAATTGTGTGATACTTCCCTTCTTGCCCTTAACCAGACCTGCACGCTCGTAAAGCATAGCCAAGTCAGTGTACATGTATCCTGGGTAACCACGTCGTCCAGGTACTTCTTCACGAGCAGCACCGATTTGTCGCAGAGACTCACAGTAGTTTGTCATGTCAGTGTAGATAACCAGTACGTGGTAGTCATGCTCGAAAGCAAGATACTCAGCAGCAGTTAGTGCTAGACGTGGTGTAATCAGACGCTCGACCGCTGGGTCGTCAGCTAGGTTGACGAACAGAACGGAGTTCTCCAATGCACCAGTTCTTTCTAGATCGTGAACGAAGAAGTTGTATTCCTCCGCTGTGATACCCATAGCACAGAAAACTACGACGAAATCGTCATCGCTTCCGACAAGCTTTGCTTGCCTAGCAATCTGAAGTGCGATATCGTTGTGAGGAAGACCTGCAGCACTGAAGATTGGCAGTTTTTGTCCTCTAACAAGAGATGTACATGCATCGATTGCAGAAATTCCTGTCTGAATGAAAGACTCTGGACTTTCACGGGAGTAGGGGTTGATTGCAGCTCCGATGATGTCAGCCATTTCGTCAGGTACGATTGCTGGTCCGCCATCACGAGGTCGGCCGGCACCGTCTAGAATACGGCCGACGAGATCCTTGCTAACTGGTAGGCGGAATACATCTCCTAGGAACTTAACACCTGTTTGTCGATCAACCGAGGATGTTCCTTCGAAAACCTGCACGATAACTTGGTCATCGGAGGTATCGAGAACTTGCCCGTTCTTCATGGTCCCATCGGTTAGTCTCAATTGGACAATTTCACCGTATGCAACCGGTTCAGTTTTGTTTAGGAACACCAAAGGTCCCTTGACGTCAGTAATGGTTCGGTACTCTTTTCCACTCATTCATATCCCTCCTCAGTTCTCCTCCATGGTAGCAGCAATCTGCTTGCCCATTTCTTTCACTAATTTCTCGATACGCTCTTCGTATCCTTCTTCGAATCTTCCACGCATGATGTCAGTTCTAGCCTGTACGTTAACCACAGATTCTAGGTCTGCACCACCGGCAATTGCCTTCTTTGCTTCATCTTGGAAGGACAGAATTGCTCTTGCCATTGTGTATTGTAGCTTGAGATTACTGTAAGTGTCCACATCGTGGAACGCGTTTTGTTGAAGGAAGAACTCACGAATCATACGTGCGACTTCCAGAGTTAATTGCTGATCGATTGGTAGTGCATCGGAACCGACCAGTTGGACGATTTCTTGCAACTCTGCTTCAACCTGCAGGAGAGCACTGATTTCAGTGCGAATCTCAGGGAAGTCGCTAGCGATATTGTCGCGATACCACTGATCTAATGCCTGTGGGTAAAGCGAGTATGAACTCAGCCAGTTAATCGCAGGGAAGTGTCGCTGTCGAGCGAGACCTGCGTCTAATCCCCAGAACACCTTGACAATACGTAGTGTACCTTGGCTGACCGGTTCGGATATGTCACCACCAGGTGGTGATACCGCTCCGATAACCGATACCGATCCATCGTCGCCAGCGAGAGTCTGTACGCGACCAGCTCGCTCGTAGAATTCAGCAAGTCGGCTGGAAAGGTAAGCAGGGTAACCTTCCTCACCAGGCATCTCTTCAAGTCGAGAAGAAATCTCACGCATTGCTTCTGCCCATCGACTTGTTGAGTCAGCCATTAGAGCAACATCGTATCCCATATCTCGGAAGTATTCCGCGATGGTGATTCCTGTATACACAGAAGCCTCACGAGCTGCTACAGGCATGTTTGATGTGTTTGCAATCATCGTAGTTCTGTTCATCAGAGGCTTTCCTGTGTGCGGGTCGATTAGGTGAGGGAACTCAGTAAGTACCTCAGTCATCTCGTTTCCACGCTCACCGCATCCAATGTAGACAACGATTTGAGCGTCAGACCACTTAGCCAACTGCTGTTGGGTAACTGTCTTTCCGCTACCGAATGGCCCGGGGATACCAGCGGTACCACCCTTAGCCAGAGGGAAAAGGAAGTCGAGGATCCTCTGACCTGTAATTAGTGGGACATCCGGTGCATACTTTCGGACGAATGGTCGCGGTGTTCTAACTGGCCATTCTTGCATCATTGCAATCTCTGTGCCATCATCGAGAGTACAAACGGTCTGTGTGACATCATATTCACCAGATTTGATACTCTTGATTGTACCACTC
>CEUK01006900.1_pt1 | contig 12446 bp, 5 predicted proteins | sample 356451 | NCBI WGS metagenome assembly CEUK01 (sample SAMEA2622843, study PRJEB7988) | marine metagenome | isolation source: saline water (ENVO:00002010), including
CAGCGTATGTCCGCCTCCATCTTGTTCGCTCTCAGACGGAGAAAAGAGACCAACAATTGCTTCTATAGTCAATCCATCTGTAACGGTAGAAGATGTACCTCCGCCGCTACCACTAGTTGAGGATTTCAAAACCTTAGAAACTCTAGTTGCAGAGTTTAATACCTCTCTAGTAGTGAAATCTGGGTCGATATCAGTGGTGATTTTTTGACCGTCTGACGATTCTACTTCAATGGTATACTCCTTGACAACGTTAGCGGTATAATCTAGGGAATTACCTTGGAAAATTGTCGAAATTGACACATCGAAACTTGCTCTATCGTTAGCCATTGATTTACTACCTGACCAGACCTCTGTTCCATCTGCGTAAACTTTAGCATCTGCCTCAGAAAAGCTACCTCTAACTACGAATGAAATAACATCCTCGTCCTCATCAATGGTGATTTCTGTCACGGCCATTGATGCGTTTGTTGGCACTATCATGATGGCGGCATACGGCCCGACTGCAATAACAAACGCAAGGGCAACAGAGATTCCCGTCTTAACCGGGGAAATTCCTCCGGTCATTCTTTGCGATTGTACGATGGAGCCAATACCCAATGCCAGTACTACAAGGACTACAATTAGTCCAAATCCGCCACCTTGGAGCGAGAATATTGCCCCAAGGACAATTATGATCCACCCAGCAATGTTGAGAATCATTGGGATATCAGGCCCATCTTGCTGAACAGCAACTGTTGCAGCATTCGAGTTTTTTGATTTAACCTCGCCAGATAGCAGTGTAGCACTCTCAGTTTTCGACTTAGTTGTCGATTTCTCGTCTGATGATGCAGATTTTGCTTTGTCTAGTAGTCCACCCATAGTTTGTCCCCGGAGTTGAGGACTACGGGTTTATGTTATGAATTAAACGCCTGCTGGCATCGAAAACTGTTTGTTTAACCAGTTCTTGTGGCAACTCAAAGACCAGGCGCAGCATCTCGCAGTTCTTCTTCTTCATCATCAATATTGATGAATCTGCGTCCTGCAACTGCTGCTGCAAGGGCAATCATCGATAGCGCTGGGATTATTTCAAAACCTGGTAGGTAAATGCCTCTAACATATACTGTGATCATTTGTGATTCAGTGATGCAGCCACCGTTGTTACAGGCGAACTCAGATTCGGCGTAGAAATCTAAGACGTGGTATGCGTCGCTCCAGCCTTGAGTCTTAGGTGTTCTAACCTTGACCTCAACGCTGGCTGGAGTCGGAGTTGCATCGACTTGCTTCTTTACAGCAGGAAGCGTAATAGTGAATCCGCTTTCTTCCAGTGTCTTACGATAATTGTCAGTTACTCCAACTTTCATGAAGTCCAGTTGATTACCAAGGTTGTAAACTTTGAATTCGAAAATCTTGTCCGTCTTTGGCATTAGTTGAACGAATGGTTCGGTCGCTTCTACTTGTACCAAGGAATATTGCATGATGTTGACAATCATGTTGTTGTTTGACGAGGCTGAGTTCGCTGGCGGGAAGCCGTTTATCTCCTGTACTGTTGCAGATACCGACAGAGTTCTTGCGTCCATCCTCATGTATGGAGTTGCCCTAACCGAAATCTGGAAGTCTACTGAGTCGCTAGCGCCCACATACATGTCACCCGGTGCTGCAGTAGCGAGACCATCTGCTTGTACATTGATGCTTATTTTCTCTTGATATGCTGTTGGGTTAGTTGCAGTGCATGTGGTAAATCCGGAATAAGTAGAACCTGGTTTTACTTCTACATTGATGTTCGATGGGGCACATGTTACTGAAATTGCCGCCGTTGGGGTTGGGTTTTGTGCTGCCGCTGGAGCAGCCACAGCAAGCATAGAAAATATATACAATGTTAAGAGGAACGAAGCACGCTTTACAGTTGACATAGAATCACCTATCAACACTCCCAGTTCTGTAACCCTCATAACCATTTTGGGGATATGGATAAAATTTCAACAAAAAATAACGATTATACTTGGTGGGCCCGAAGGGATTTGAACCCTTGACCGCCCGGTTATGAGCCGGGTGCTCTAACCAACTAAGCTACAGGCCCGTGGCCGACCGTCATGCCGCTCAGTCATAAAATGTTCCAACTAACCAAATTGTGTTAGTGATGACTGACTGGGCTTTATCCACTCCCTAACTGCTAGTTCTGCTTCATCACGTACCGCCTCAGGAACAAACACCATCGCTCTCTCATTTGGTAGAGATAACGAACGAATCATCGCAGAGTGTTCCGATACATCCCTACCGTCCTCTAATATGATTCCTTGTTCATAAGGCAAATAACCTCGTTTTGAAATTGTTGCGTAAAGGACGTGAATTTCTGGATCATAACCCTTGCTTTGAATAAATTCCTCTAATCTATTCTTGACTGTTTCTACCATGCTAATGTCAAGAGTGTCAATTCTCAGAGACTTGTGAAATTCTCGCCTCGACAATAATTTCCCAGCATATAGAGACAGTAATTCGTCCCCGTGCTTTGACCATTCGTCTAACACCACTTTTATGTGTGAGTCATTTAATTGTGCATACTGTTGTGGGTTTAGTGAACTATTCAACAGCATGTGCTCCAATTTGCTATCAAGTTGTAATTCCCCATTCTGAGCCAATATTTTCGCTCTGGCCAACATTTTAACAAGGTAGTTTTGAGTAAGCATGTTCACTTTATGGAAGTATACTTGATTGTACATGTGATATCTCGTAACCAAATAGGCCTCAACGGCCGGCAAACCCCAAGTTTTGATGTGGAAATGACCATCATCCCCGATACGAAGTGCTCTAAACACTCTGTCAATGTCGAAACCGCCTATTTGAGCGCCAGTATTGGCTTGGTCTCTAACCAAGTAGTCCATTCTATCGACATCCAGTTGCGAGGATACTATTTCCCGCATGAAATGTGGAATGGGTTTACCGTCATGCTCAGATTGGCCATCCATAATGGCAAACAATCTCGCAAGTCTCTCACTACCCAGTACCTCTTCTACGACTTTGCCAATTTCGGTTTCTTCGGACTCTAAAATCAGTCTGCCCCAATGTTCATGTGGATGATAAGTAGCAAAAACTAGCGGAGTTTCTAGCAGGTGGGAAAACGGTGGGTGTCCAATGTCATGCAGTAGGGCTGCAAGTTGTACCAGTTCAGCATCTTCATCATCGATCATCCCCGGCTGGACATCTTGAATCAAATTTGTCAACTTTCTAGCCAGATGGTAAGCGCCCAAGGAATGTGAGAATCTGTTATGATTTGCTGCGGGGAAAACGTACTCACAAGTTGATAGTTGTTGAATTGAGCGAAGTCTCTGAAATTCTTTGGTATCGATAATTTTAGCATGCTGAAACGGCACAAGAATGTCCTTGTGAATTTCGTCACGAATCACCCGCTCTCTCATTCCATCCCCACACATCGCTCGGATTAGTGTTTAAAAAGGCCGCGTAAGATATGGACAAATCCTTCAAACATGACTAAAAGACTGTTTGAATACCAATAATCATGGCGGATGTGCTGAAGAGCATAATGAACAAAATTACAGATGACGATCCTGCAACTAGAGGTCAGCAGCTTTGGGTGATGTTCACACTAGCTATTTTCCTAGTTGCTGTATTAAATTATTACGCGATGGTTCGAGAACCCGACATTGTGGAAATGGAAGACTTGATTGAATACAAAAACGAGGTTGTCAAAGTAGAGGGTGAAATTATTTCATGGCGAGAGGATCCATGGAATTCCGGCGACTGGGAAACACACGTAATTGTTAGCGACGGAACTGCGGTTGTTGAGGCTAGGTGGAGTAGGCCGGCTGAAATACCACCGATTGGCACCAATGTAATCATCACTGGAAAGGTAATGGAGTTCGAAGGTAATATCTACATGACCGCGGTTGGTTCAGGAGCGATGGAATGGGATGATGATGACATACCTGACATTATCCAACTTTCGATCCTTGACGTTGCCCTAGACCCAGAGAAATATGTAGATGAAATCATTACCTTAACCGGGTACATTGGTGAATCCATACCGCCAGACGAAATGTTCGTTTCTGCAGATTTACGAGACCACCCGTCATATGGTAACGCAGAACATCAAATAAAACTCAATATTAGGTCAAAGGTTGGTAGTTGGATTGAATCATCTTCAAAGATACAGGTTACTGGAACCATTTCTTACAATCAGCGAGATATGAATTGGGTAATGTCTGTTCAAGGACCGGAAATTTTGGTTGACCGGAATCACCCCGTTGAAATAATTCGACTAAATTGGGGCGAAGAATCCACGTGGTCTTATCAATCGGGCAATCTTGTGAAAATTGCTGGTTACATTACGGTTGGCGAGGAGTGGCAGTTGAGAGGCCCAGGTGGCATCATGATTTGCCTTAAGCCTAGTCAAGCAGATATTGATGAACACACTACCGCATCCCTTCACAATGAGTTCAGGGATGTACAAGGCAGATTGATGTGGTCCGAGGCAGACTCTAGTTGGTGTGTTGATTCCAGCGAAGGAACACCAACCGGTAATCTGATTAATTCAGAAGACATCATTGATTTGCTTGCTCTGTTATCTGGTGACCCAATAAGACTCATCGACGAACCTGATACACGCTACACCATCAGCGCGTTTGTCAGGTATGCCATCGAACCAAGCGTGCAAGATGTAAGTGGATGGCTGGTGGACAAAATAGACTATCGTGGACAAACGAAGATATACGCTACGTTTCCTGCGCAAACCTCAACTCAGTGGATAGAGGCAGGTCAAGCAATTACCGCCAATGTCTCCGTAACTTGGGATGACACCAACATGGCGATTAGGTTACAAATACATGACTACCAACTCGGCGAAGCGCCCGATGCAAAGAATCTGTTGTGGGATGAAGGAGCGTCACAATGGGGATATTCTCGTAATCAAATGGTGAATGTACCGGGCATCGCTGTTGAAGACGAGAATGGGGACTGGTGGCTGCAGAGGGATGGGACTAATCAAAGTATCAGATTATCGCCAAATAACAATACGATAATCGGCACAGATAATGTGCATGCAGGATATTCGCATGTTTGGAATGGCAGACTGATGGAAGTGCAGGACCCTGAGTTAGTTGCAACGGTTTATCATTTGATTAATGCAGATGTTATTGACACTGATAATGATGGACTATCAGACAACTTGGAGTCATTGTATGGTACAAATCCGTTTAATCCCGACACTGACGGCGATGGTGAAAACGACCGAGAAGACAACGATACATATCCAGACTATTGAGGATTTAGCATGTTAGAAGCGTATTTCCTCGATCTTGGTTGGCTGTTGTTTGCCCTATTCTTTGGCGTTGCAATGGGTTCACTTACCGGATTAATACCTGGTTTTCACGTCAACAATGTCGCGTTGATTTTACTAGCATTATCGCCCGTGTTTCTAAGTTGGGGAATCCCACTTTCTGCCGTGGCAGCAATTATTGTCTCAACGGGGACAGTGCACACGTTCCTAAATTACATCCCATCAGCATTACTAGGGGCACCTGATGGTGATACAGCATTATCACTATTGCCGGGACACAGAATGCTGCTATCAGGAAATGCCCCAAGAGGGGTTGCGTGGTCAGCTCGCGGCTCACAACTTGGATTATTTCTGTCGCTGCCGCTAATCATTGTCGCAAGAATTGCGTTTGGTGATGAGTTAGGATGGTATGACTACTTGCGGAACATTATTTTCTTCCTCCTGCTGGGAATTTCTTTCCTATTGCTGGCAACTGAAACCACGAGATTGGACTGGCCAAAGTGGATGAGAAGATTATCGATGAATAAATTAGCAACGGACAGCAGGTTTGCTGGATTTCTGGCTGCTACAGGCTTCTTCTTGCTCTCTGGTTTCTATGGCTGGGCTGTCTTCAGCCTCCCGGCAAGATCTCCGGTTGGAATCCCGGATGCTAGTTTGTTACTACCGAGTCTTGCTGGCCTGTTTGGCATCGCCAATCTGCTCGACATATACGCAACCACCTCACACATACCGCCACAAAATGAAGACTGGGCATTACCGCCGGCAAAACCGCTGCTTGTTCCTTGCTTCTGGTCGGGTGTTGCCGGAGCGTCAATGGGAGTACTACCTGGAATGACTGCATCCCAAGCAACAGTATTAGTGATGGGTGGTAGAAACGTTGCCGCCAAAGTCCAAGGTAAAGAAGGATATGGTATGGACTGGGAAACTCGTAGGCTGACTGAGATGACTGATGAGGAACTTCTTGAAATTGCGCTGTCCGAGGCCGAAGGTGGTGTTGAAGGACCACAAACAAAACAAGATCTAGAGGTAATTGCGATACTTTCAGCAGTCAATACAGCAGTTACCGTGATGGTTTTAGGTTTCTTATACATCATTGGGCGGTCAAGGTCTGGCGCAACGTTAGCTCTCAAGATGATGTATCCAATTGATACATGGTCATCGGCAGAACCAACTGCTGATTTTGTTAGACTAATCGCAGTAACCGTTGCCGCTGGCCTAATGGCAATGCCAATCATGCGAGTTGTTGGGAAAGGTATGCTTCGTTTGCATGCAGCCATTCCATTACAACAAATGGTTATGGGAGTTATCATCTTCGTCAGTGCGCTAGTATGGTTTACCACAGGATTCATTGGGATTGGAGTACTTATTATCGGCACCATACTAGGTCTGATTCCACCTAGAGTTGGTATCCGGCGTAGCCACGGCATGGGCATAATTATTGTTCCAATTATGATTTACACATTTTCTCAAGCGCAGGATGCCTTCGGTTTCCTGTGAAATCAAAACAAACATATGACAAATAATACCAGAACCAAATGGAGCAGATGGCATGTTAAGCAAAAAATACCCAATAATTCTAATCACGATTATGCTATGTTCATACCTAGCACCATTACTAGACAATCAATCTTTGGATGAAACTCAAGAGATACAAGAAACCTCAAGCCGTTCATCTGCCTGTATTGGTGATATCTGTATTTCCGAGGTATTAGTGAACGCCTTTGGTGCTGAGACTGGAGCCGTTGGACCTAGTGATTGGACAAGTGGTGAGTGGGTAGAATTGCACAATTCTGGAACCTCAACGGTCGACCTCTCGACATGGACAATTGAAGACCACAGTAGTAGAGCGTTAACTATGTCGACAAATAACGTTGTTTATCCAACCGGTGCATCGAACTTGGACCTTGCGGCAGGCGATTACATAGTACTAGCAAGAAACGGAGATAGCGGTTCATGTGGCTTCTGCATGAGAAACACAAATGGAATGGTAAACTTGAGCAGTCCAACTGCTGGATTAGTGCATCAAATTACTTGGTCAGCAAGACCTACAGAAGGAGTATCTCTAATCGAAGATAGTTCAGATCCTGCAGCGGACTGGGTTGAATCCGGAACTCTTTCACCCGGTGAAGCAAACGACGGAGGTACGCCTGTTGGGCCAGTATATTTCCCAGGCGACATAGTGATAAACGAAGTAATGGCTGATGCTGCGCCAAGTTTTGACAACGCAACATATCCCGATGGCGAATGGGTCGAAGTGTACAATCAAGGAAATTCTGCTATCGACATGACTGGTTGGTACCTCAGCGATGCGGTAGGAAATGTAATTGAATTTGACGAAGAACATTTGATTGGCTACTCTAGCAATCCGGAATCAATGATAATCAATTCAGGACACACTAGAATCGTCGCGGTCAATGGTACAACAAGCGGCGGAGTACTAAACAATGCAGTCGAGAAACTAAGAGTCAATTGGCCGAATGGTTCAATTGGTGATGAGGTGAACTGGACAACTAATGAACCGGGATTTTCCCTTTCAAGAGTCGCAGGTAGTGATTCAATGTATATCTCAGCCTACCCGACAGCCAATCAGACGAATCTAGACCCGATGGAAACCTTGCCAACTATGGCAACGGATGTTTACATCACAGAATACTTGCCTTCAACCAACGTTAGTGGAAGTTTCCCGGATGGAAAATGGATTGAGATCGTCAATAGTGGAGCGGGAGTAGTAGATGTTGCGGGTTGGAGCATAACCAACGGTAAAGGAGATGTGTTATTTTTAGACCCTGGAACCATGGTTTACAATCAAACACATACCGGCGTTACAGAGGTTAACCCTAGTGAAAGAAGATTAATTGGTATGTCAAATAATTTTGACCTGCATGATTACTACGAACACCTTGTACTCAAAGACAACAGCGGAGTGATAATTGACAGCGCATGGCATGGCAATTATTTTGGTGATAATGTTTCGATGGTCAGAGATTATGATAACCTCGGTGACGCATGGATTCCATCAAATTGGATGACTCCCGGTGAAGCAGAACCCGGAACTGAACCATATGTTACGGTCGATGTGAGATTTAGTGAAATTTTACCCGATGGCGAAGGCTCAGATGCTCAATCATGGCCACTAGGCGAGTGGCTAGAGCTGTACAATAACGACACCATGGCAGTGGATTTGACCGGTTGGAAACTCAAGGCAGCGAACAGCCGGAGTTTTACTTTAGGGGAATACAATTTCCCACTACAATCAGATGCTATTATCCAACCTGGTAATGTCGGTTTGATCGCCCTTAATGGAACCAATTCATTCTACCTAAAGCAAAGCACTGATATCATCACAATCGTCGATACCAATGAAGCTATTGTTGATACTGTCGGCTGGAATTACTCGTCTGAGAATGTGTCACTAATCGCACCGGGCAGTAGTCACGCAGGATACACTACAGCCAACCCCGCTGGAATAACTGGATGGACCGAACCAGCGTGGTCAACTCCCAACCAAGTAAATCCCGTGTGGCCGACCTATACCGATTCTAATGAATTAATTATGACCGAATATGTTGGTTGGTGTGACGAATCAGGCAATAACTATGATGATTGGATTGAAATCTACAACGCGGGAACCGCTCCAATCGACCTGTCAAGATGGCGTGTAGACACTGACAGTATGCGGCATTTCATCACTGAGCTAGCCTCCGTTGATGAAGTGAATCAATACGTGGTAACGTCAAATAGTTCGACATCGACAATAATTAATCCCGGTGAATATACGCTGATAAGCCTGCCACGTTCATTTTTAATGCCAACAGATATGATAGATTTGTATAATCCTGACGGACTAAGTATAACATCATCAATCGCCCATGGCGAGGGACTTTCGCCCAACACCTGTGACTCATGGATTTCTGAAGACGGCGAGAATTGGTTTGCCGGTGCATATCCAACTCCGGGTTCTGCTAACATTCAGGCGACTGACTTCGCGGTCGCTCAAGATGTATTGATGACTAGAATTTCGCCTTACGACAACGAATTTATTCAAATCAAAAACATCGGTGATAGTGACGCATTCTTCAACGGTTGGACAATTAGCATCAATGATGGAGTTCTGTACGAATGTACAATAATCAATAATATGTTCTTTGCACCACAAAGTACCATTGTGTTCGCTGACGACTCCGACATAACAGATAGTGATGGAATGGCTGAGATTATCCAACAGGATACTAATTTATTGCTCGGCGAAGCAACTACTTATCTGAACTTTGATGATATTGGTTGTTCGGATTTATACATCCCGGACACTGGTGTTGCTATATCAATAAAAGATTCCAATGGCGATCTAGCTGATACCTTCGTGTTTGATAGCGGGCCGGCAAGTCAAGACGGATGGGGCAGTGAAGCAATATCAGTTCCAACAACTAGCGTTTCTAACGACGAATTCGTCTATGTTAGAGGTGATGGATGTTCTTTCTTGCCTGATACCAATACTGCGGATGACTGGAAACACCACTGGTCTATTATCGGCGGTATGGGAACCTTGTGCCTTCAAACCACATTTGCTGAAGCACAAGCACTAATCATTCCAATAATTGGACCGCACCACGGATTATTGGAGTTGAAGCAATTCATTGATGACAGTCAAACAAGTCTACGTATTCAACTATACCAAATGCAAGACTCATATTTAGTTCAAGCACTGTTAGACGCTCTGCAAAGAGGGGTAAGTGTAGAGTTAATGCTCGATCCGGGATGCTACAACTGCAATATTTGGTCTGAAACCGACTTGCAATACAAGAATGATTTCGCTTACACGCTCATTCAGGCAGGTGCTACTGTTTATGAGTTTAACACCAATGGTAATGAGCCATATCTATACCTTCACAGCAAAGTTGCAGTCCGTGATAGTAGCAGTGTTTGGATGTCATCTGGTAACTGGAAATCCTCATCGATACCGGCTCCTGGTGTGAGAGGGAATGTGGAATGGAGTGTCATCATTGACAACTCAGAGGTTGCGCAGATGGTTGATCAACAATTTAATCTAGATATTCACTGGTCTGAATTGATGTCTCTAAGTGATTATGATTCATATGAGTTCTTTCCGCCAAATACCATCGGAGGTGGAGGAGTTCAACCAGCAATCCAAGCCAGTGTCTCTGGAGAGGTATTGACATGCCCCGAGAATTGTGTGACAAAAATCACTGATTTCATCTATTCGGCGGATAATGAGATCTTACTTTCGCAACAAACTCTTGACGTTGACTGGTCATATGGATGGGGTGATGAAAACCCAATAATTGCCGCGTTACATGATGTTGCCAATGATGGCGTAGGGGTACATTTAATCATCAACGGGGCATATCTGGATGACGACGATCAAGAGGTTGTTGACCTATTCAATGAAGTCTGGAATGGCACCGAAGGATTAGACGCCTCAGCAATAGTGATGAGCGAAGATGATGATGTCTCTAAACTGCACAACAAAGGAATAATTGTTGATGGAGAGAGCGTGCTAGTATCGTCAATCAATATGGGAAGTTCTGCGATGAACCGAAATAGAGAGATGGGTATAATCATCCATTCCGCAACTATAACTCAATTCTATCTTGATGCATGGCATGCTGATTGGAATCGATTGGACAATGTAACAGATACAGATCAAGATACCTTAACCGACAAGTGGGAAGTCGCTAACGGATTAAACAGGACCAAGCGGATAATGCCATCTGGAGTTTCTGAAGATATGTATGATTCAGATGGTGATGGAGTAAATAACACCGATGAGGAAAAGCAGGGTGGTCATCCACTGCTGGCGGACACTGATGGAGACTGTGCCATCGACTCAGCTGAGATTGCTTGGGCCCAGAGAACTGCATTGAATTCTAGTGTTGAGAATGTTGCAATATACGATGCGCTAAACCTGGCAGACGCTGACGGCGATGGCATAAAAGATACCGATAAGTTTGGCTGTGACTTAATATCAGAAGTTGAAATTGATGCGCCTGATGAAAACCAAACTACTGATCCAGACGCAGACGACGACTCAGACGGGATCGCCAACAAAAACGACCTCTGTCCAGATACTGAACTCGGTGGCTTGACTGATTTAGACGGCTGTTCTAGCGACCAATTAGCCGACAAAGCCGAGGCTAGTGATGGCGAGAAAGACACCACTGGATCCAACACGATGCTGATTGTCATGTTGGTTGCGGCAATATTCACCGGCGGAGCGTTCCTTATACTCAAACAGCTAGAAGGTAAAGCCGCCGAAGCAAAAGATTTGGTTAGTTTGGAAGAACAAGAAATGATGTTGGTTGAGAATACCGATTCGGTCAACACCGAATCCTGGTCAATGCCAGTTTTGGATGGTAGTGCTAGTGAAGCGGTTGCTAATGATGCAAGCGTTGGCATTACGGATGAAGATCTTGCTAAATTCCCCGGTTGGGGTGCTGAGGTAATTCAGAAATATTTGGATAATGGGTGGACTATTGAACAACTCGCACAATACTATCAAGAACAGGTTCAAGATAACCAATAACATCGTAAGATTGACAAGGGACTTATTGTTAGCAGGCGTGATAAAGATGCGTTACACCACGAGTAATCCAGTTATGACTCAAAACTTTTGGTCAAATATTCAAGGTCAAAACACTATGACTCTACAAGGCACTATTGGTAAGTTGGCATATCTGTTAGGGGTGGTCACAGTTGTTGCATTTTGTGCTGCATATGTTGCCTTGGATGCATTAGAGGCTGGCAATGCTGGCGTCATCAATGGCATGACGTGGGGCGGCCTATTTGGTGGCATAGTAGTTGCAGTAATATTGATGATTATGCGGCCGGAAAACCCAGCCATATTGATGACCATATACGCAGTCATGCAGGGTCTATTTGTTGGTTCACTGTCGTTAATCTTTGAAACATTTTACCAAGGTATCATTCTTCAGGCTGCCTTCGGAACCTTGTTCATCACTGGCAGCATGTTGTTTATCTACTCCTCGAGGATAATCAGACCAACACCAACCTTCAACAAAGTGATAGGTAGCATGGTTTTCTCAATAATGATGCTGTATCTAGTATCATTAATGTTGTACTTTTTCACACCGTTCCAAGTTCCGTACTTGCATTCATCCGGGCCATTTGGTATTGGCATTACAGTGTTCATCTTATGTAT
>CEUK01016465.1_pt1 | contig 12435 bp, 9 predicted proteins | sample 356451 | NCBI WGS metagenome assembly CEUK01 (sample SAMEA2622843, study PRJEB7988) | marine metagenome | isolation source: saline water (ENVO:00002010), including
GATAATTTTTATTCCGTATTCTTTTTTGAATAAAAATTATTTTGTAATAATACGCCAGGCGGCTGCATAAAACGTCGGGCTGTTATGGAAAATAGTTATATGTTGTTTCATTGGTTTTGATGCCAGATAATTCATATTTAACAGTAGTTTATTGTTGTGTTTTGGCCGCTTTCTTCATTTGGCGTCACTCATCGAAATCAACGAAAACTTAAACTTTTGTATTGGTTTGGAATAATTCCATTTTCAGTGCCATAAATTGAAATAATTTGAGATAAAATATTTCTTAAAAAAATAAAAATAAGAAAAAATTATTCCTGACCTTTGGGGTAACTGTAGGTTAAAAGTTGAGCATAAGCGGTGTAAGCCGTACTACAAAAACAGTTACAGGGGTCTCACACATGAAAAAGGAACTCACGTCGATCAAGACGCGTTCAGCGGGGCGCTATTTAGCGCATTCCATTCGCCGGGCGGTTCGTCAATCCTGGCAAAATCGCTCAACCTCAACCTCAACCGCCGCCATAATGTTTGCGGGTGCCGTTGCTGCGGGCATTTGCGCTCCAGCGCAAGCACAGCAAATCACGGGTAGTATCAAGGGTACCGTAACCGCACCCGGTGGCGATGTCGCCGTAAGCGGTGTGCAGGTTGTAGCAACCAGTGACGTAATGCCAAAACCGCGCTCGGCAACGACCCGTGCGGACGGCACGTTTTCATTGCCTTATCTGATCCCTGGTAATTACGAAATTACATTTACCTTTGCTGATGGCTCGGTTCGTAAGACCAATACTACGGTGTTGTTGGAACAAGCATCGGTGGTGAATCTGGCATTCGAGCAAGCTCAAACAGAACGTATTGCCGTGTATGGCAGTGTTATTGTGACAGAAGGTGATTCGGCACTGACAAATTCCTTTGGTGAAGATGTGATCGCGAATATGCCTATTGGCCAGTCTTATCGTGACATGCTGAAAATATTACCTGGCGTCGAATACAGCGAAAACGGTGTACTAGGTCCATCAGCCGGTGGTTCAGGCGTGGACAACAGCTACGCATTGGACGGCGTTGATTTGTCATTGCCTATGTTTGGTAACTTGTCTTCAGAGCCAGCTACCCACGATATTGCTTATGTGTCGGTTGATCGCGGTGGTGCGAAAGCCATTGGGTTTAACCGCGCCGGTGGCTTTGCTGTGAACTCAGCAACCAAGTCGGGCACCAATGAGTTCCACGGTAGTTTGGAATACCGTCTGCAAAATTCAGGATTTACTTCGACACCTGTTGATGGCGTTATCAGTGACGTGGACCGCAGCTGGATTACTGCCTCTGTAAGCGGTCCTATTTTACAAGACCAATTATTCTTCTACGGTTCATATTTTGGTCCTGAAGTTACTGGTGATAACAAGGTAACGGCGTATGGGCCAACCAAGTCGTATAAAAGCACGCGGGATGAGTATTTCGGAAAACTCACCTGGGCGCCAACAGATGACATTCTGCTAAATATCAGCCAGCGCGTTTCAGACCGGCAGGTAGTCGGCGGTTCGATAGGTGAGTTTGAAACTGACAGCGTGTCTCTGGGCTCCGAAGCAAAAATTAAAATTACAGCGCTCGACGGCTCATGGTTGTTGGGCGATGCGTCGAGCCTGAATTTCAAGTACGCAAAATACAGCGAAGATGGCAGCTCTCGTCCAGATGTGGAGTTAGGATTCATGCCGGTACTGGGTGACTCTCTGGATATTAACAATCTTGACCAGATGGGGTATTTCGGAGTGCCAAGCTTACGTGACTACCCGGATGGTGCAACGGCAGAAGAAATCGCTGCGATCGACGCCTTTAACGCCTCGGCTGCGTCGTTAATTGCTCAGTATGGCTATGTGGGTGATGACGGTGAACTTAGCGGCGGCTCAGGTGTTGGTGCCTATCCGACAATCAACAATCAGGATTTTGCCCGTGAATCTCTACAGGTGGGTTTCGATACTGAAATCTATACCGGTGAGATGACCCACTTCCTGCACTTTGGTGCACGGTGGTCTGAACTGGAAGAAGATTTGTCGCGCCTGTCAAATGGTTGGGGACGAATAACCTATGTTGGCGGATTGGGTGCAGACGGTGGTGACACCGATTTAACCAACGTTTTTTACGAAGCCAGTATCGAACAAATGAGTCTGGTACAGGACGGCAGCGCGGTTTCGTCAATCACGTCGTACGCTGAATCGATCGATTTCGAAATAAATGACGAAATTGAGCACGGTGACTTTACTTACAATATTGGCTTGTTAGTCAGCCGCGATACCTTTTATGGTCAGGGCCTGCGTAAAAACAGTAACAACGTTTCTGGTTACGAGTTAGCACCGGGTGAGAAATATGAAATGTATAAAACCGACTGGAAAGACATGGTCCAGCCGCGTTTAGGTGTGACCTGGGAATACGAAGAAGCAGCAACGGTATTTGCGAATTACGCCAGCTACAACCCCAATGCAAGTTCACTGGCACGGGCAGCGTCCTGGGATCGCAATACCCGTCGTACCTTGTTGGTTCGCTTCGATGAAAACGGTGACTTTGTGGATGCAGGTGGTGCAGCAGGTTCGTCAGGTAAGTTCTTTGCTGACAATATGCGTCCGCGCCGTATCGATGAATTTACATTGGGTACCACCAAAATGGTGACCAACGAATTATTCGTGCGTTCACATTTGCGTTATCGCTATGCAAGTCATTTCTGGGAAGATATGCCTAACGATGCGCGTTTGTACGGCGATTACGGCGACTTTGGTGGTGTGCCTGACAACATTGCGGCAAAAGGTCTGTACATTCCTGACCTGAACGATTGGCGCTATGGCGTGATTGGTGACGGCTCCGACGCGGTCGGTGGTTCATCTTATGTTATTGCAGAAGTAGATGGCGGACAAACCAAGTATTGGGAATGGAGTATTGAGGGTGAGTACCAAAACGATAAGTGGTATGTAAATGCCTCTTATGTGTGGAGCCACTACTACGGTAACTTCGACCAGGACAATACTACCGCGGGTAACGACGCTAACACCTTCATCGGATCATCTTATTACGGTGATGGCCGTGGCCGCATGGTTTGGGATAATCGCTACGGTAACATGATTGGCGACAAGCCTCATAAAGTGAAAGTTATCAGTACTTACACGGCTGATTGGGAAGGCGTATTTGGTGCGTACTTCGTGTTCCAGTCGGGTGAAGCATGGACTGCCTGGGATGGCACGCCTTATGGGTACTCGTCTGGTACCAGCCGTTTTGCAGAGCCTGCGGGAAGCCGCCGCGGTGCAAGTCACTGGCAGGTTGACCTGAACTACACCCAAAACTGGGAGTTCATGGAAGGCTATACCGCAAGATTCCGTGCAGATATCTTCAACGTATTCGACAAACAAACCGGGTATTCCTATAACCCGTATGTGACTTCGGATCTGTTTGGGACTCCACGTCAATACTATAACCCACGTCGCGTACAACTGGCGGTGGGTATTAAATTCTAAGCTCCGTACAACCTCGTTGACTCACGATGGTTTAGCCACCTCATTTTGGGGTGGCTTTTTTATTTCCGCTATTGAAAATCAGGCCATGCAAAAACAATTAATTTTGTTGCCGTCCAGATCCCGGAAGTACGCACAGTAGTAAACATCCATGCGTGGGCCGGGTGCACCTTCGTCTTTTGCACCTAATTCCATCGCTTTTGCGTATAACGCATCGACTTGCTGTGAATTTGCTGCGGCCAGTGCCACCATACTGCCATTGCCTACTGTTGCCGGTTGCTCGTCGTAAGGCGTTGCCACTGCGAACATGGGGGCTGCCGGGTTATTTCCCCAGGCAATCATGCGTGGCGCATCAATGGCGCGCTGAGCACCCATTACGGCCAGTAATTCGTCGTAAAAAGCAGCTGCGCGGGGTAAATCATTGGTTCCAAAAATGGTGTAGGCAATCATATAAGTTCCTTAAATTCATGGCTGAATCGTATTATAGTACCCAGTAATACTATCTACTGGGCATAGAGTTCAATCTTTACTTGTCAAATGATAATAAGTATCATTTTCACAGTATGGACATCCTGGGATATATCAATGAACAAAATTAGTAAGAAAGTCGTAGTTTTACTCGCCGTATTCAGTGCGACAATAAACATGAAAGCCAATGCAAATGGCGAAATTAGTGAGCACGTGAATAACCTCAGTGCGCACCTGACCGAATATGCTGAAGAAGTCACCTGGCTGTCAGACAAATTCAGCGGGGTGGTAGACGAATACAGTAAAAAGGGTAAAGCGGATTCTGATCAACTGATCGAATTCTGGGAAGAAGTTGATTTTCACTCGGCTATCGAAACCCAGTACGTTCCGGTTTATGCCACCATTTGGCAGGGTATTTACGGCGTCAAGGTTGCCATCGATAACGGCGAAAAAGCGGCGGTGGTTGAAGCTGAATTGCTGAAACTGAAACAAGCCCTGTGGCAAGGTCTGGGCGCCGTGAAACTGGCTGCACAGTATCAGCAAAAAGGCCTGGTACCGAAAGTCATGACGACGGAACAAGAGCCAACGACGGGCCCTGAAGTCATCGATGATATCAAAAAGAAACTGCATCGCGTTGTGGCAAAATATGCAGAGAAGTTAACCGAAGTTGCAACCACTTTGGTTCACGATACCTACCTGCAACGCTTTGAAGGCATTGAAGGTGCGCTCATTGAACTGGATGCGGAATTAGTGGAAGATCTGGAAAAAGATTTTAACGTGACTCTGCCTCAGGCCATTAGCAAAGACACCAGCGTTGACAACGTTCGTGCAGTGGTAGAATCCATGCAGGTGAAACTCGATAAAGCCAGAAGCTTACTGGTGAAAGCGGAAGAAAGCCGCAAAAGTGTATTTTAAGGACTCGCATGCAGCGTAGAGCGTTTATACGTGGTATGGCCGCTACCGGTATTATCGGTAGCGGTTTTGGTTTAAGTGGGTTTGCGCGAATCGCAAATGCTGCCAATTCAATCTCTGTTGACCAATTACCAAAATTAACCGGCGAACTCACGCTGTATTTAGGGCGTGGCGAAGGCGGTTTGTACGAAAATGTGTTGCAGGCCATTCAGGACCGCAATCCGGGTTTTGAGCTGAATATTCGTCGTGGCGCAACAGCAGCGCTGGCAAATACACTGATTGCTGAAGCTAAAGCAGGTGTAAAGCGCGCGGATTTATTCTGGGCGGTGGATACCGGTTCTATTGGTGTCGTAACAGACGCCGGGTTAGCTAAGCCACTTCCTCAGGATCTGATCCAGCAACTCAGCCCGGGATTTCAGTATCCCTTATGGTCGCCGGTAACTGGTCGTATCCGCACCTTGCCTTACAATACCGACAGGCTGACCGCTGCTGAGATCCCTGACAGTATACTCGCACTTGCAGACAGTGATGTGAAAATTGGCTGGGCACCGGCTTATGCGTCGTTCCAGTCTTTTGTTACTGCAATGCGTTTACTCGAAGGCGACAAGGTAACCAAAGACTGGTTGAAAGCGATTAACGGCAAAGCCAAGAAATACGCAGGCGAACTGGGTGTGGTCATGGGCGTTGAACGCGGCGAAGTGGATATTGGCTTTGCGAATCATTACTACACGCTGCGTTTGAAAGCCGGCAAGCCAGATGCCTCAGTATCGCTGGCGTACACCAATAACGATGCAGGTTGTTTGGTGAATGCCTCGGGTATAGTGGCACTGAGCGACGGTGAGTTACCGGTCAACTTTATCCGGTACCTGCTAACGAAGGAAGTACAGTCGTACCTGGCGAGTGAAGCGTATGAGATTCCGTTAGTCAGTGACGTGGCATCGCCGCCGGGATTACAGGATTTGTCTACGTTAAATCCGCCGGAACTCGATCTCAGAAAGCTGGCTGACTTACGGCCTACCATCAACATGATGCGCAGTATTGGGTTGTTGTGAGAAAACTGCCCGCATCGTATCCCATTGCTCTGTTAATTGCCGTATTTGCACTGTTACCTTTTGCAGTGCTGGTTGAGCTTGCTGCCGATGGCGGGCCCTGGTTTGACAGTCACAATATTCAGGTATTAATTAACACGCTGTTGTTAATGGTTCTTACCGGTGTGGGCGCTGTGCTCATCGGTGTGCCGCTTGCCGTTTTACTGGCTTTCGTGAATGTGCCATTCAAGCGTTTCTGGCTGGTGTTGTTCTCGGCACCGCTGGCGTTACCCAGTTATCTCGGCGCGTTTACGATGTACTTTTCATTTGGTCAGGGCGGTGAACTCGAAACCTTGTTCGGGGTGTCATTTCCGGCCCTGGAAGGGCTTACTGGTGCTGCGCTGGTTATGTCTCTGTACACCTACCCTTTTGTTCTCATGACAACACGCTCGGCCTTGCTTAGCGTAGATACAAGCATGATCAATGCGGCGCGTACCCTTGGCTTGCCGGTAATGACCTGCCTCTGGCGTCTGGTGTTGCCGAGGGTCGTTAACAGCATCGCTGCAGGTGCCCTGCTTGCTGTGCTGTATGCGTTATCTGACTTTGGTACGCCGGCCATCATGGGCTTCGATACCTTTACCCGGGTTATCTTTGTGGAATACAACGCGTTTGGCTTAAGTCAGGCGGCAATGTTGTCGTTGCAGCTTATGGTGTTGGTGGGACTGGTCTTGTTTCTGGAAGCGCGGGTAAAAGCGCACAAAGAGCGGCCGGGCAAACCCCTCTCGATATGGCTTAGCAAAACTACCGTCAGTGCTATGCTCGTGCTTTTCCTGCCGGTTATTCTGCTGTCCATAGTGTTACCACTTGGCATCTTCGTGGTGTGGCTGCTTCGCGAAGGTGTCTCTGGTTTTGACTTGTCCTTTGCGTGGAACTCTGCCTACGCATCTATGCTGGCGGCCATTGCTGCTGTAGTGCTGGCACTTCCCGTTGCCTATGCGGCACTCGCCGGGCGAGCCGGGCGAATCATGGAGCGTGTTACCTTTTTAGGCTTTGGTGTGCCAGGCATCGTCATGGGCACGGCGTTAGTTTACCTGGGATTGAAGCTCCCGTTTTTATACCAAAGCCTGGGCTTACTGGTGCTCGCTTATGTACTGCGTTTCCTGCCACTGGCGGTGGGTACAGTGCGGGCAACCGCAGAAAGCCTCGATGGCAGCTTAACCAAAGCGGCAAAAGTGCTGGGTGCCAGTAACTTTGAGGCGTTTTGGCGTGTTAGCGTTCCGCTGACCACCCGAGGGATCGTGGCCGGGGCTGCGTTGGTCTTTCTGGAAGCCATGCGCGAATTGCCCGCCACCCTGATGCTTGGGCCAACCGGTTTTGAAACACTGGCCACCTATTTGTGGCGTGTTTATGAAGCAGGCTATTTTGGCAGAGCAGCCGTACCCGGACTTCTGTTAATTTTGCTGTCCGGCCTGGGCTTGATTATCATGTTGTCTGGCGAACGTCATGCCGACATCGTTGGAGATAAGGAAAAGTAACCGCAATGCTGCAAGTGAATAACCTCTCGGTCCACTATGGCGACAAGCGCATAATTAACGACATCAGCTTTACGCTCAGCAGCGATGAGATCCTGATGTTAGTCGGTCCGACTGGCTGCGGTAAAACCACTATATTGCAGTGCGTTGCGGGTTTGGTCCCGCAAAGCGCAGGTGACGTTGCATTCACAAATTGGCGCAGTACCCCTCAAAAGCACATTCCGCCAGAAAAGCGTAATCTGGGAATGGTGTTTCAGGACTTTGCTTTGTTTCCGCACCTGACTGTAGAACAGAATGTGTGTTTCAGGGTAAAAGATAGCACCCTTGCGGATCAGTGGCTTGAATTACTGGGCCTGAACGACAAACGCCACGTTAAACCCGGCAACTTGTCAGGCGGTCAGAAGCAGCGTGTTGCGCTGGCAAGAACACTGGCGCACCAACCGTCGGTGGTGTTGCTGGATGAACCCCTTTCAAATTTGGACGCGGCGTTAAAAGACAGTTTGCGCTGGGATATTCGCGATGCGTTAAAGCGGGCTAAAGTGCCTGCAATCTGGGTTACTCATGACCAAAGTGAAGCCTTGTCCGTGGGCGACCGGGTTGGCGTTTTGAAAGACGGCATTTTGCAGCAGCTCGATACCCCTGAACGCTGTTTCAGTGCGCCCAGCAACCCGTTTGTAGCGCGCTTTCTGGGTGAAGCGAGCTTCTTGCGCGGTCAGGTTCAGCCCGACGGTATCAATTCTGCGCTTGGTGTTATCAACAAGCGTCCGGAGTCTGTGTCAGACGGTGAAGTTCAGATCCTGGTAAGGCCCGACGATGTGTTGTTTGTTGAGTCAGGTGACAAGCCGAATGGCACAATTGATTACAGCCGGTATGAAGGCGAGACGCGGTTGTTTGGCATTACCCTGCATTCTGGCGAGAGTATTAAGTTGCGCGCCAACCACGAAGTAGTCTTCAAACCCGGAGATAACGTCCAGGTTGCGTTCAACGCAAACGAGTCGCCTGCCGTATTCCCCGCCGAATCTAATAGTTAACTACAAAATCAGCGTGCCTGCAGCGAACAACCTGCAGGCTTCTGCTTAATTGCAGGTGTCCCGGTAGGCTGTGTTGTATCAACGCTTGTCTAAAATCATGCAAATAAGCACAACGCCGCAAAAAATAAGACCACTTTACTGATAAGCGCCGTCGTGTGTCGTACACTACTCCCCCTGTTAAAAACCATAAGTGACAAATGTATTGAACCAGCACAATGCAAATCAGACACTGACGCTCTGGGGGTTGGGCAAATCACAGTCGGCGGTGGTTACCCGAATTGATACCGGTTTAGGTGAGCAAATCACTGCGAGACTGGCAGAAATGGGGCTTGCTGACGGGCGCATCGTGCAGTGTGTGCGTCGCGGCCCGCTAGGTGGCCCAATGGTCCTGCAGCTCAGTGGCAGCGTGTTCGCCATAGAACAGGACCTGGCAAGCCGCATTCATATTGCTCTTCAGCCTTAACCCGCATATTCAGGAACAGTAGTCGTTATGCAACGCATATTAATGGTCGGCAAACCCAACTGTGGTAAAAGCTTGTTGTTCAACCAACTTACCGGATTGCGACAAAAGGTAGCTAACTACCCGGGGATCACCGTAGAGGTCACGCGAGGTAAGTTCGACAAGTTCGAACTGGTGGATTTACCCGGTGCCTATTCATTGAATGGCCTGACGCGCGATGAAGTCATAGCCGTTGAGGAAATCAAACGCTCGCTGGCCGATGAAGATACCCGCGTCGTGCTGGTGGTACTGGACGCGACGCGATTAGCACAAAGCCTGATCCTCGGCTTGCAGGTGAAACAGTTGGCAGCCGCGCAGGGCAAGCCGGTGATGTTTGCGCTGAATTTTATAGATGAAGTAAAACGCGTCGGTGAAAATATTGATTCTGAAGGGCTGTCGAACGCATTGGGTAGCCCGGTTTTGCCGTTGTCGGCCCGTTCACTGGACGGCTTACACGAATTTAAACACGCGCTGTTGTCTATGGCCGACTGGCCGAACGTGCATGACAACAAGCAACAACCTCCTGTGGACTACTCCGATGTTGCCGCACGCAGTCAGGCGCTGGCCAGTGAGTTTGGTATTCAGCATGACATAGTGCTGAAGAACCAGAACCGCATCGACAGCTTTATGTTGAATAACTGGACTGGCGGGCTAATTTTTATCGCCGTGATGTTTGTGCTGTTCCAGAGTATTTTTACCCTCGCTGCGCCATTAATGGACGGGGTTGAAGGCTTTATTGAGCAGGCCGCCAGTGGCGTTGGTAGCCTGACGCAGACAGGGATTTTCCACGATTTTGTGAATGACGCCCTGTTTGGTGGAGTCGGATCGTTTCTGGTGTTTGTACCGCAAATTATGGTGCTAACGCTCATTATCGGGCTACTGGAAGATTCGGGATATTTGGCGCGCGCAGCGTTAATGTGCCACCGTCCTCTGAGCTTCTTTGGGTTATCAGGCCGCAGTTTTATTCCGTATCTGTCGGGTCATGCCTGTGCTATTCCAGCCATTATGGCGGCGCGAACTATTGAGTCGCCCCACAAGCGCCTCATCACCATGCTCACGATCCCTCTGATGTCCTGCTCAGCGCGCTTACCCGTGTATGCGTTACTCATTGCGGTGCTCGTCCCAGCCGATGGCACGTTTATGGGCGTGTTCAATCTGCAGGGCGCAGCATTTTTCGGGCTGTACTTCTTTGGGATCATCATGGCGCTGGTGATCAGTCAGGTGTTAAATCGCTGCTTACCGCGTGATCTGGAAAAGACCGATATGCCGTTTATTCTGGAGTTACCCAGCTATCGGTTGCCGCACTGGAAGCCGCTGTTTCAACGCGTGTTAAACAGTGGATTGCAATTTATTCGCCGCGCCGGACCGATTATTTTTGTAGTGTCGGTAGGTATTTGGGTATTGGGCTATTTCCCGTTGAACGCGTCTCTTGAAGACTCCTGGTTAGGTCAGATTGGTCATTATATCGAACCTGTCTTTGCCCCCATGGGACTGGACTGGCGTTACGGCGTGGCGATTCTTATGTCGTTTCTGGCTCGCGAAGTGTTTGTTGGCGCATTGGGCACCTTGTTTGGTATGGAAAGTGCCGATGAAGACGTCGCTGGTCTGGCCGAGCGCGTTCAAGCTGAAGGGCTAACCCCAGAGGCGGGTTTGGGTCTGGTATTGTTCTATGTGGTCGCGCTGCAGTGCGTGGCAACCGTGGCTATGCTGAAAGGTGAAAGTGGCAGTAGCAAATTGGCGTGGGGGCTTTATGTGGCTTACGGCTTATTGGCTTACGTGATTGCCGTGGTGGTGAATCAGTGCTTGGGGGTTGTTTTTGCCTGACGGTTTGCCTCACCTTGCACAGAAAACCTAAGACAAAGGGCGCTAAACAGCGCCCTTTCTTATACAGCAGGATTACTTGCTTTTCAGAGCAATGCTTTGCTTGTAATAAGCCAGCGCTGATTCGTGATCGCGGGTCTTTTCGTTAATTTCCGCCAGCAACAACAAGCCTTCCTGTGTAGGCTGAAGCTTCATGGCTTTCTGTAGTGCCTTATTGGCCAGCGCCAGGTCGTTAGCGCGATACGCTACCTGACCCAGAATACGGTAAAGCTCGGCGTTTTCCTCATCTGCCTTAATCCACTTCTCCAATGCCTGAATAGTGGGGGCCGGATTAGGCAGTGCCAGTTGTTTAAGCAATGGCAGAAAGGCGGCTTGCGGCCCGCGTTTTTGCCAGCCAAGTAATACGCTCTGGGCTTCCTGATGCATACCCTGAGCAAGCAATTGTTCGGCATAAGCAGCCTGGTAGCCCACATCGTTGCGCTGTTTTCGCGGCAGTGACTCCCAGAAGGTTTTTAACTGGATCGCACCTTGTTTGCTGGCTACTTCGGCCAAACGGCCTTTAGCAATTTGTTTGGACCATACGGTGTACTGCTCGCCCAGCACCTTTTTGTAGCCGTCGAGCTCGCTTTCCAGTGTGGCCCACTGATTGCTCTCAGCCAAGGCTTGTACTCGCAGCGTAATAGCCGGGCGGGTTGCTTTTTGTTTGTCGTCCAGTTTGTCCAGTTCGGCCAGTGCGTCTTTGGGCTGATGTGCAGCCAGTGCCATACGGGCCAGCGTCACACGTGCTGCCAGCGCAGACGACGGGTACTCAGCGGCCTCGTTAAGCTTGCGCGTAGCAGTATCCTGCCTGCCTCGAGCGACAGCAGCCTGAGCGGAAACCAGATAGTTCACTCCCTCAAACTCGCCTTGCTCAGCGATCTCTGCGGCTTTGGTCGCGGCATCCCACTCACCTTCTGCTAATGCCTGAATACTGCGGTAAAACGCGCGCTGTTTTTTGCGCTCTGCACGACCGCCAAACCAGCTGCCCGAAAAACGGGTAAAGCGAATAACTCTGCCAAACAGCATGCTTGCCAGCATCCATATCACAATGGCACCCAGCAACATAATGCCAAGGGCAACCACACTGGTTTCTACAACCAGGTTGCCCATGGAAATCAGCACGTAGCCTTTATTGTCTACCATCGCCGGGGCGGCTATCAGTGCAATCAGAACGACAACAATGAACAGCAGCTTGAATATCAGCTTTTTCATAAGGCGCTGACTCCTTCACCGAACACGCGTTTTACGCGGCTGTCTAACAGGGCTTCCAGCGCCGCTTGTGAGCTCAGTTCAGTTGGAATGGCTTTACTGATATCCGTGGCTTTTAAATGGTTCAGCGCGGTCTCAAAACCAGCAACTTCCGGGCTGTCGGTTAAAAAATTATCGCTGAGGATAGCCATGGCCTGTTCGAGGGAAGCCACAAAGAGCGCTTGCTCACTGGCCAGCGCTGCGGCTTGCGCCTGTTGTAGCGCCAGTTTCAGCTGTTCCTGGGCCAGCCATTTTTGCTTGGCTGTCATCAGTGGCTCAACGGGTTCATCGCGAAAATCAACGCTAATAAAGTCGTCGACCAGTGAATGCCAGACATTAAGCAGGTTTTGCTTCCAGTCAGCGGCGGAGTCG
>CEUK01186420.1_pt1 | contig 12431 bp, 10 predicted proteins | sample 356451 | NCBI WGS metagenome assembly CEUK01 (sample SAMEA2622843, study PRJEB7988) | marine metagenome | isolation source: saline water (ENVO:00002010), including
CTTAAAGTGAGTCTTTTATTAGGAGACATGATAAAAGAGAAATATCCTGATGTAAAAGTTGTGTATACAAGGAAAGATGATCGTTTTATTGGATTAGCTAAAAGGGCAAAAATAGCTAATGAAATTGGAGCAGATTTGTTTATTTCAGTCCATGCAAATGCTGTAGACAACCCTTCTGCTAATGGTTTTGAAACTTGGGTCTTGGGGTTGCATAAATCTAAGGCTGCTTTAGAAGTCGCTAAATTTGAGAATTCTGCTATTTTGATGGAAGAAAACAACCAACAAACATATTCAGAATTTAATCCTAATGACCCTGATGCTTACATAGCATTATCTATGCGTCAAAATGCATTTTTAGATCAAAGTTTAATTTTAGCTAATTCTATTCAAAAAGATTGTTCTACAAAATTAGGATTAAGAAATAGGGGGGTTAAGCAAGCTGGATTTATGGTTTTATATAGGGCTACTATGCCTGCAGTTCTTTTAGAATTAGGATTCCTTTCAAATAGTAAAGATGAAAAACTTTTAATTACTGAAAGTGGACAACTCAAGTTGGCAAAACATGTTTTTGAAGGTTTTAAAAGGTATAAAGAAAAATACGATAGTGTTGATCAATCCCTTAAATCAAATGATTTTAATCCTGAATCTCAAAATATATCTGATAAAAAGGAGGATGATGGCCCATTTATTAAGGTTCAAATAGCCACCTCTTCATCTAAAATTTCTACAGTTCCTGAAAACTTTAATGGATTAAAAGGAGTAGAAGTGTATATTAGTGGAAAATTTTATAAATATACTTATGGTAAATGTAAGGATATGGAAACCGCAAAGAAGATGTTGTCAAAAGCAAAATCATCTGGTTACCCATCTGCATTTATTACTGCTTTTGATGATGGAAAGAAAATAAATTTAAATGAAGCTATAAATAAGCTTAACAAATAATTAAATGAAGTTGAAAAAAGAAATATTAGTTGGAATTATTTCAATTGTTGGAATTGGAGGCTTAATTGTTGGTTTTTTCTTTTTAAAGGGCCAAGAGCTTTGGAAAGATAGGGCTTTGTACTATGCTGTATATGATAATGCTGAAGGGTTAACAACTGGTAGACCCGTTAAACTTAATGGGTTGAAAATAGGAACTGTCATTGAGATTAAATTTCAACCAACTAATTTAAATAGTGTTGTTGTTGAATTTGAATTAACAGATGAACATGTGAAAAAGATCCCCCAGGGTTCAACAATATTATTAAATTCTGATCTTTTATCTGGTGCCTATTTAGAGCTTGTTTGGAAAGATAATGTAACTTTTTATCAGGATAAAGACACCATCAATGCTCAGGTTTCTCAAGCATTAGAAGATCAAATTAATGAAAGATTACTTCCTTTGGAACAAAAAACCAATGAACTAATTAGTACTGCAGATTCTGCGATAAAAACCATTGAAGCTATTTTTAGTAGAAATACTGATAATTTAGATCAATCTTTTGAAGGCATTAACAATTCTATTAGAAATTTTGAAAGAGTTTCCTTAAGAATAGATACGTTAATTAAATCTGAAAAATTTAGAATAAGTCGTGTTTTGAGTAATATTGAATCTATTACTTCAAACTTAAGTGAAAGCAATGAAGAGATAACAAAGCTTTTATCAAATGTTTCAAAAATTTCAGATACATTATCTCAAGTTGATTTTATTGGAATTGTTGAAAACGCTAAGGGCTCTATTGATGAAGTAAATGCTATATTATATGATATTAAACACGGAGATGGTTCATTGACCCATCTATTACAAGATTCAAGTTTATACAATAGAGTAGATGCTATGGTAGGTGAAGCAACAAGATTGGTTGAAAATATTAAAACTCATCCAAATAGGTATCTACAGTTTAGTGTTTTTGGAAGTAGAGATAAGAGTGTTTTAGATGCAACTGAAGAAAAAGTACTGAAAAAATTTGCTTTAGATTCACTAATAAAAGATTAAATATTTCAAGATTACATTAAATCAATTTTTTTGCTTTTTATTGATTTTATTGATAACTTTTAGATAAATGTTTTAATTAATAATTTTTTTGTAATAAATAGTATGCATGCATAACTTTTTTATATATTTGATTATAAATTAATGAGTTATTTTAAAATATGATTCAAATTATTGTTTTTGCCGTATTATTAATCTTTACTTTTTCCTTTTTTGGATGGAATATCTATAAAGTTATAAGTAACATATCAATGGGCAAGTCTGTTGATAGATCTGATAGAAAATCAGAAAGATTAAAAACCATGCTGTTGGTAGCTTTTGGTCAAAAAAAAATGTTTCAAAATTTACTTCCTGCAGTTCTTCATTTCTTTATATATGCTGCATTTGTAATAACGTCCACCGAGTTAATAGAAATTATTATTGATGGATTAACTGGGAACCATCGTTTTTTTGCTAAACCTTTAGGCTTTTTTTATGTTGTTGTTGTAAGCACTATTGAATTGCTTTCTGTTTTGGCATTTATTGCTACTATTATTTTTCTTGCTAGAAGAAATTTATTAAAAGTACCAAGATTTCATATGGATGAGATGACTGGTTGGCCAAAATTAGATGGAAATATTATATTGTATCTTGAAATACTTCTAATTTTTTGCATTTTCACCATGAATGGAACTGATGAAGTTATGTTAAATCATGGATGGTCTCATGCTCATGTTGATGGCAATTCATTTGGTTTTGCTGTTTCAAGTTATTTAGGACCATTGCTTTTTGAAGGTCTTGATCAATCAACATTAGAAATTCTTGAACGAATAGGGTGGTGGGGGCATTTGATAATGGTATTTGGATTTTTAAATTATCTTCCCTATTCAAAACATTTTCATATTCTTTTAGCATTTCCAAACACTTATTATAGTAATCTAAATAATAAAGGTCAGTTGACTAATTTAAGTAATGTTAAAACAGAAGTTGAAAACATGTTTGATCCTAATTTTGATCCTTATGCTGCTCCACCTGAAGGAGAAACTCTTGCAGAACCTGAACGTTTTGGCGCAAAAGATATTCAAGATTTAACTTGGAAAAATTTAATGGATGCCTATACATGTACGGAATGTGGACGATGTTCTTCTGCATGCCCCGCTAATCAAACAGGAAAAAAACTTAGTCCAAGAAAAATTATGATGGATACAAGAGATAGAATGGTAGAAGTTGGTGAAAACAAAAGGAAAAAAGGAAAAGATTTTGATGATGGAAAATCATTACTCGGTGATTATATTTCTGAAGAAGAATTATGGGCTTGCACATCATGTAATGCTTGTGTTCAGCAATGTCCAGTAAATATTGATCCACTTTCTATAATTGTTGATTTAAGAAGATATCTTGTTATGGAAGAATCAAAAGTGCCATCAGAATTGGCTGGAATGTTAACAAATATTGAAAATAATGGTGCCCCTTGGCAATTTTCACCAACTGATAGATTAAATTGGGCTAATGAAGATTAAACTTAAACATGAGTGAAAAAATCAAAATACCTACTGTTGCAGAATTAGTTGCAAATAATGAATCTCCAGATTTTTTATTTTGGGTTGGCTGTTCTGGAAGTTTTGATGATCGTGCTAAGAAGATTACAAAAGCAATTGTTAAAATTTTACATCATTGTAATATTAAATTTGCGGTTTTAGGTACTGAAGAGTCTTGTACTGGCGATCCAGCAAAAAGAGCAGGAAATGAATTTGCATTTATGATGCAAGCCATTCAAAATATACAGTTGCTTAATGAATATAAGGTTAAAAAAATTATTACTGGTTGTCCTCATTGTTTTAATACTTTAAAAAATGAATATCCTGAACTAGGTGGAACTTTTGAAGTTATACACCATACTCAATTAATTAATCAATTGATTAGAAAGGGGAAAATTCAAATGAAAGGTGGTGGGGCATTTAAGGGTAAAAAAATTACTTTTCATGATCCTTGTTATTTGGGAAGAGCAAATGATATTTATGAAGCACCTAGAGAAGTATTAGAAAAACTCGATTCTGAGCTTGCTGAAATGAAACGATCAAAGAGCAATGGTTTATGTTGTGGAGCTGGAGGAGCTCAAATGTTTAAAGAAGCTGAAAAGGGAGATAAAGAAATCAATATAGAAAGAACAGAGGATGCAATTGAGCTTAAACCTGATTTTATTGCTACTGGTTGCCCTTTTTGTAATACTATGATGACTGATGGAGTAAAATACTTTGAAAAAGAATCTGAAATAAAAGTAATGGATATTGCTGAATTAATTTCTAATGCTGCAGATTTATGATTTTTCCAGAATTTAATACTAAAGCCAAAGTTTGGCTTTACATTTCTTCTAAATTTTTAGATGATAATGCACAGCAAATCATTTTTGATGCTTTTTCAGTATTTAAAGATACTTGGAAATCTCATGGAGATAAAGTAAATGGAGATTTGTTATTTATGGATAATTATGTTCTTGTAATTGGAGCTAATGTTTTGGATGATTCTATGTGCGGAAGAGCTGTTGATTCTCAAGTTAGATTTATAAAGGAAATGGAAGAAAAAACAGGTTTTTCTTTTATGAACAGGCAGAATATTTGTTTAAAGCATAGTAATGAAATTAATGTTGTTCCATTTTCTAATTTAAAATCTCTTTTTGATAAGGGGCAATTAGATAAAAACACTTTAGTTTATAATTCTATGATTCAATTAAATAATGAAAATATTGTTTTACCAATTAGTCATTCTCCTTTTGGAAAGCTAATTTTTTCATGAATTTTAAATCCTTCTAGTTTGTATTTTTTTTCTGCTAAAATAGCTGCAGAATTTCCAGATGTTTCACTTTGAAAAATGACTTCTTTAATGTTTTTTTCTGTGAATTTTATTTTCATTTTTTCACATTCAACATTATTAACATCTGTAATGTTTTTGTTTTTTTCATTTTCTGAAAAATAAATCACTTTTCCATTCCCAATAATATTCATGGTTTTGATGTGGTTTTTTATAAAAAATCCCTTCACATAATCTCCTTTAATTTGATCAAAATGTATGCTGTCTTTTTGAGTTATAATGAAAGAATTATCCATGATTTCCATATTAAAAACCTTTCCATTTTTGATTTTAAAATTAATTAAGTTTCCAGTTATCTGGCTTTCATCAATCCATAAAATGGGTTCTTTAAACAGATGCATTAATGAGTCAATTTCATTGTAGTATAATGAATCACATTTTCCTTTAATTTGATTTCCGAATAAGTTTACCTTATTAAAACAAAACAATTCATAATAATTTTCTTCTCTTTTCGTAATAAATTTTTCAGCAACAATCTTTAACGTATCTTCTTTTTCAATTTGAGTGAGAGTGCTGTTTCCATATATTGAAGCAGAATCTATTTTTTCATCATAAAACCCTTGATTTCCAATTATTTCCCAATGGCTGGTATCATCTATTAGAACAACATTTCCATATGCTTCTGCTTGCCCTGTGTTTTCATCATAAAATAAACTATCGGCTGATAAAGTATGTGTTTTACTCTTAATAAATACACTGTCTATTAATGAAGAAATATTTTTTTTGCTATCAAACCATCCTTTATGGCAATTTATTTCACTAGCTTTAGTTATTATCCTTGTTTTCCCGTTAATTTCTGAAATTTCACTTACTGTATTGTAAACAAGAGTATCAGATTTTAGCGTGTAGTCTATATTGATTAATTCAACACTGTCTTTAAAGAAAAAAGTATTGTTAATGGTATTAAAATTTCCTTTTATACTTTTAATTCTATTTCCGGTATTTTTGTTTTTTATGTCTGCTGTTTGATTATAAAAAGCTATTTTGTTTTTCAGGTCATAGTCCAAAGATGGAGCTTTTAAGTCTATTTCTTTTGAGTATAAGGTTACATTTCCTCTTATATTAGCTTTTTGTGAGTCCCCATAGTATTTTAAACTGTCTCCACTTAACTTAATGGATTCTTTATCGTCAATTAAGATTTTTTTAAATGCTAAAAATGAATTATCTGATTTATAAACTACAGCACTATCGCAGTACATAACGTTTCCATTATGTTCAAGAATAACATTGTCCCATAATATGACAAGTTTTTTTTGGGGATAAACTTCATTATTTCCCGCTTTAAGAATATTAATTTTTTGTGTTTGAGCACATATAGAAATATTAACTAAAAAAAGAATTGTCCCAAAAATTTTCATCATTATTAATAAACGATTATTATGGGGAATCATTGTATGAAAATATTTTACCTTATTATAGTTTCTGATCTTTTAGGACCTACTGAAACAATAGTTATAGGAGTCTCTAATTCCTTTTCTAAGTAAGAAATATATTCTTTTAATGCATTTGGAAAATCTTCTTCTGACCTAATTGAAGGCAAATCTTCATTCCAACCTTTTACTGAATGATAAACAGGTTTAGTTGTATCATCTAATTCAAATGGAAAATAATCGATTTTATTTCCGTTTTGAATGTAATGAGTACAGACTTTAATTTCATCAAAATGATCAAGTACGTCAGATTTCATCATTGCTAACTCAGTTACTCCATTAATCATTATTGCATATTTTAAAGCGGGTAAGTCTATCCATCCACATCTTCTTTCCCTTCCTGTTGTTGCCCCAAATTCATTCCCAATTTTTCTGATTTTTTCACCAGTTTCATTTTTTTCTTCAGATGGAAATGGTCCGCTACCTACTCTAGTACAATAGGCTTTAAATATACCAATAACTTTAGCTATTTTTCCAGGAGCTACTCCAAGTCCTGTACAAGTCCCAGCTGTAATTGTATTGCTTGAAGTAACAAAAGGGTATGTGCCAAAATCAATATCTAAAAGTGTTCCTTGTGCTCCTTCAGCAAGTATTTTTTTATTTTCTTTCATAGCATTATTAATGTAATGCTCGCTGTCAATATGTTTAAATCGTTTTAAAAATTGAATACTTTCCATAAAAGTAGTCTCCATTTCAGAAAGATCTTTTTCAAATTCAAAACCTTTTAAAAGTGCTAAGTGTTTGTCTCTTAATCTATTGTATTTAACATCAAAACTAGAATCGTTTAAATCGCCAACTCTTAAGCCGTTTCTGCCTGTTTTGTCCATGTAAGTTGGTCCTATCCCCTTTAGTGTTGATCCTATTTTTTCTTTTCCTTTAGATATTTCAGATGCCTTATCAAGTAACTTATGCGTAGGAAGAATTAAGTGAGCTTTTTTAGAAATTAAAAGTTTTGATACTACATCAACATTCATCTCTTCTAACTTTTCAATTTCATGTTGAAGAATGATAGGGTCTATAACAACTCCGTTACCAATAACATTAATTACATTATCTCTAAAAATTCCTGAAGGAATTGTATGTAAAACATGTTTTATGCCTTCAAATTCTAAGGTATGTCCTGCATTTGGTCCACCTTGAAACCTTGCAATGATGTTATATTGAGGCGTTAAAACATCAACTATTTTTCCTTTCCCTTCATCACCCCATTGAAGTCCTAATAATACGTCTACTCCCATTATTTGTTTTTTATATATTCATCAATATCGCTAATTTTTTCAGCTATTGAAAAAACAGTATTTAGTTTAGTAATTAATACTAGGTTTTTAACGCTTTCGTTCATGTTGCAAATTATTGCATCTCCACCTAAATTTCTTGATCTAGTAAAAAGTTTAATCAGGCAATTTAGACCTGAACTGTTTATGTAATTAAGTTCTTTTAAGTTGAAAATTAAATTATTTTTTTCTTCAGTTAAATTTATAGCTATCTTTTCTTCCAATTGTATAGCATCATCAGGATTGACCAATTTACCGAATAAATTTACCCATATTATATCGGCTTTTTTTTCAATTGTTAATTCAAACATTATTATTCTTTTTTCTTTCCGTAGAAATATAATTTATGATCACTTATTTCTACATTATATATTTCTTCAATAGTTTTTCTTATGTTTAGAATCCTTGGATCACAAAATTCTAGAACCTCACCACTATCTAAAATTAGATGATCATGCTGTTTAAATTGAAATGATTTTTCAAAATGAGAGCTATTGTTAAACTGATGTTTTTTTATCAAATCGCAATCAAGTAATAATTCAATTGTGTTGTATAACGTTGCTCTACTAACTCTATAGTTTTTGTTTTTCATTTTGACATATAACTCTTCAATATCAAAATGTCCAATTATTTCATATATTTCAACAAGAATTGCAAACCTTTCAGGAGTTTTTCTGTGTCCTTTTTCAGAAAGATATTCTGAAAAAACCTCTCTAACTCTTGATTGAGTATCGTTCATTATGTCCATAATTAACTCTGAAATTTTTTAATTTTACAAAAATAGAATTTTAACGATTAGTTACTCCAATCTTACTACTTTTTCAATACCTTCTATGCTCTTTAATTTTTGAATTAGGTTTTCTAATTGAATCTTGTCATAAACATAACACATAATTGTTCCTTCAAAAACACCGTGTTTGGAATCAAAATTAATTGATTTCATATTAATTTTTTCTAATTCAGAAATTATAATGGTTACCTCTTTAAGAAGACCAACATTATCTATTCCTGTAAATTTAATTCCAGTTATAAAAGCATCTGCTTGATTGGACTTCCATTTTGCAGAAAGAATTCTGTAAGAGTAATTAGCCCTTAACTGTTTAGCATTAGGGCAATTGTTTCTATGGATTTTAATTCCATCATTTATTGTTATGAATCCGAAGACTGAATCACCTGGTAAAGGGTTACAACAAGGAGCTAACTTGTAATCAAGATTAGGGTCTGCTCCTTCTCCAATGAAAATATCATGATCAGTTTTTGTTACTTTCTTAATTAAAGATTCAAATGAATTTTTAATTGTTTTAGATATAGATCCAGAATATAATCTACCACCTTTAATAATAATTTCTTTAATTTTTGATAAATCAATTTTTCCTTTAGCTATTTGAAAGTATAATTCAGTATGTTCTTTAAAATCATATAATTTAAGAATTTCTTTCAGGTTTTGTTCATTGTAGTCTACTTTTAAGTTGGCTAGTTTTCGTTGTAAAATTTCTTTTCCGTCTAATGTGATTTTATTTTTTTGCTCCTTTATGGTTTGCTTTATTTTTGACTTAGCTTTTGAAGTAATTACAAAATCTAGCCAAGCTTCTTTCGGAATTTGTTTTGATGAGGTTAGTATTTCTATTTGATCACCACTTTTTAGCACATGACTTATAGGAACTAACTTGCTGTTTACTTTAGCACCTATACAACTTGCACCAACATCAGTATGTACTGAGAAAGCAAAGTCTAAAGCTGTTGCTTTTACAGGTAAAGTAAATAAATCACCTTTTGGAGTGAATAAATATATTTCATCACTATATAAATTTGATTTAAAATCATCAAGAAAATCAAATGTGTTGGTTTCTTTATTTTCAATTAACTCTCTAATTTCAGAAATCCATTTGTCAAATCCGGATTCTTTTAGGTTACTTCCTCCCTGTTTATATTTCCAATGAGCAGCAAGTCCTTTTTCAGCAACATCATCCATTCTTTTCGAACGTATTTGAACTTCTACCCATTTTCCAGTGGGACTCATTACAGTAGTATGCAATGATTCATATCCATTTTGTTTAGGGTATGAAATCCAATCTCTTAATCTTTCTGGATTTGGAATGTAAAAATCTGTAACTAATGAATATGCTTTCCAACAGTCTGATTTTTCATTTTCTGGTGGTGAATCTATGATTATTCTGATAGCAAAAACATCAAAAATTTCTTCAAAATCTACACCTTTATTTTTTATTTTTCGTTGAATTGAAGGTACAGCTTTTGTACGCCCTTTCATTATGTATTTAAAACCTTGATTATCTAGTTCTTTTTTTATTGGGTTACAAAATTTTTGAATAAATCTTTCTCTGACAGCTTTTGTCTTTTTTAGTTTAGATGTTATCTCACTGTAAACGTCTCGATTCATAAATTTGAAAGAAAGATCTTCAAGTTCAGTTTTTATTGAATATAGTCCAAGTCTATGAGCTAAAGGAGCGTATAGATAAGAAGTTTCAGATGCGATTTTTAGCCTTTTGTCCTCTCGCATTGAATCAAGAGTTCTCATGTTATGTAAACGATCAGCAAGTTTAATTAAGATAACTCTTACATCTTCAGGGATTGTTAAAAACATTTTTCTAAAATTCTCTGCTTGAGATGAACTAGTAAAATCAAATGTACCTGACATTTTTGTTAGTCCATTAATGATTTTTTGAACTTTAATACCAAATAATTTCTCAATATCATCTAAAGTTATTGAAGTATCTTCAACAGTGTCATGTAAAAATGCACAAACAATTGATGTCGGTCCTAATCCTATTTCTTCTGCACAAATTCTGGCTACAGCAAGTGGATGAAGAATGTAAGGTTCTCCTGACTTTCTTCGCATATCCTTGTGTGCGTTTAAAGCTACGTTAAAGGATTTTCTTATGAGTTTAGTTTCTTCTTTTGATCTTTCAATTTTCATTGAACGAAGAACACCTCTATAGGCATTAAGAATAGTTTTTTTTTCTTGTTCTTCGCTAATCATTAATTTATAAATTTATTTTGAAGGTAAAATTTCGCTTTTTACTTCACCAAAACCAATTCTTACTCCATTTTTTTCAGAGTAGCCTCTCATAGTAACAGTATCCCCATCATTAATAAATCTTCTTTGAGTTCCGTCAGGCATATCAACAGGTTTTGTTCCTTTCCAAGATATTTCAAGCATTGATCCATATGAACCTTCATTAGGTCCTGAAATAGTGCCAGAAGCCAATAAGTCTCCACAGTGAATGTCACACCCATTTATAGAATGATGAGCCAATTGTTGATTCATATTCCAATACATATGCTTGTAATTGCTGTTTGAAACTATCTTTTCTTTTTGATTTGGAGCTTTAATAGCTACTTCTAAATTAATATCTAGATGTTTATCTCCATTATATTCAAGATAAGGTAATACTGCAGGCTCCTGATTTGGTCCTGGAATTCTAAAGGGTTCCAAGGCATCAATTGTAACAATCCAAGGAGACATTGAGCTGGCAAAATTTTTAGCTAAAAATGGCCCCAATGGCACATATTCCCATTTTTGAATATCTCTTGCAGACCAATCATTAAATAGACACATTCCAAAAATATAATCATCAGCTTCATCCGTTGATATGGTTTCACCCAAAGGTTTGCCTTCAAATGTTATAAATCCCATTTCTAATTCAAAATCTAATAGTTTACATGGTCCAAAAACTGGATTTTCTTGGTTATCTAATTTTTGTTGTCCTTTTGGACGAATAACAGGTTCTCCAGAAACTATTATTGAAGAAGATCTTCCGTGATATCCAACCGGAATATGTTTCCAATTAGGTAATAAAGCATTGTTAGGGTCTCTGAACATACAACCTACGTTGTATGCATGCTGTTCACTTGAGTAAAAATCTGTATAATCTCCAATTTTTACTGGTAAGTGCATTTGAGCTTTGTCTTGATTGTCAAATAGTTGATTTAGTTGATTTTCATTGTTTTTTATTTCATTATTATCATTAGATAACAAAGTTGAAACTCTAGCTCTTAAATTGGAAACATTTTGTTTTCCATGGAGCATCATATTATTGAGAAAATCACAATTAAAGTCCTTTTCAGTGAATGGTAAATCATTTAAATATCCATTCTTGTTTAGAAAATATAAATCAAGAATTTTTTCTCCAATTGCAACTCCAACTCTTCTATCTTTTGAATTAGTTGAATAGATTCCAAAAGGAAGGTTTTGAATGGGGAAATCACAGTTAGGTGGTACATCAATCCATGATTTTAATGCAGGGTCGTTAGTTTTATTTGTCATAATTACTGATTCCAATGAAATAAAGGTTTTGAACTCATTAGTTCATTTACCTGATTTTTAATTTTATTTAGTTCTGATTCATTATCAAAGTTTGAAATGCTTTGGTCAATTAGATTGGCTATAGTTAATATATCGTTTTCTGAAACTCCTCTTGTTGTTATTGCTGCAGTGCCTATTCGGATTCCGCTAGTGACAAACGGTGATTCTGTGTCAAATGGAACCATGTTTTTATTTACTGTAATATCAGATTTCCCAAGAGTGATTTCTGCATCTTTACCGGAAATGTTTTTATTTCTTAAATCTATTAAAATACAATGATTGTCTGTTCCTCCAGAAATTATTTGATATCCTTTGTTTATCAATTCTTTGGCCATTAATTGAGAATTATCTAATACGTTTTTACAATAGTTTTTAAATTCAGGTTGTTGTGCTTCTTTAAAAGCAATTGCTTTTGCAGCAATTGTATGTTCTAATGGGCCACCTTGAGTTCCTGGAAAAACTGCTCCATCAATTAAAGAAGAAAAGCTTTTTAATTTACCAGATTTAAATTTTAAATTCCATGGATTGTCAAAATCTTTACCAATCATAATTACTCCACCTCTAGGACCTCTTAATGTTTTGTG
>CEUK01001061.1_pt1 | contig 12425 bp, 10 predicted proteins | sample 356451 | NCBI WGS metagenome assembly CEUK01 (sample SAMEA2622843, study PRJEB7988) | marine metagenome | isolation source: saline water (ENVO:00002010), including
CACTGCTAAGTTGATCAAGTCTTATACACTACTAGATGCAATGACTCCTGCTCTACCAATTTTCTTTAAAACAGAAATTAACATGCAAGCAGAGCAGTTATCCGGACTAATCATTGCTGGAGACTCTACATCCACTTTCTATGTAGATACCAGAACTGCTGCAGGCATGTTAGGCGCAGATGGAACCTATGAACCACCGCAAGAGAGTGACTTACAGCCATTGTTCAGAATTGTTCAAGAATCTGAGATTGAAGATGACGATGCAGAAGAGATGGAGAGTTCAATTGTAACCAACCAGAATGGATTAACCTACTGGACCAACTTTGACGTACCAACTGACTATGTTGCACTACTACTCTACCTTGGCGCAATTTCTTGTTTGATTCTTGGAGTAATTGCTCTAGGCAATGAAGAAGATAACGAGTGAAGCCAAAACATAGTAACTCACCTTTGAAATGGTGAGTCTAGTTGGTGGTAGCATGGCCAAGAGGGTTCTACTTGTACGAGGAGGCTCTCTTGGCCGTAACACTGGCTTAGGTGCAGCACATCACAATCTTGTAGATATGCTAAACGCAAAAAAGATTGATGGCTGGGAATTAGCCGGTGTTTGTGAGTATCCGCTGAATAAAACAATTAATCCAATTTCTCGACTATGGAATAGGTGGTTTTCTCATCCCAAAAGAGTGACTAATCAGATAAAAAAATTGATCGAAGCGAAAGCTTGTGATCTAGTTCACATCACAGACCAAGAACAGGCTCACTTAGTGCCCAAAGACTGTGGTATACCTGTGGTAATCACGATCCATGATTTGTTTCATATGTACCCTAAACAATTACAACTTGGCGAAGACTTAGTTGATATTGGCGATTTATCTCCAGGGTTTGTCAGGCGCCGAGATCTTAACAAATTGAAAGATGGGGTAACGAGGGCCAATCATTTAATCTGTAATTCTCAACATACTCTCGGTGCCACGAGAGCTAACTTTCCTAGTGTTGAAGCCATTTGTATTCCATTAGGGATAGATTGTGCAAAGTATCATCCAGACAACCAACAACCGGTTGATATATCGCTTCCAGAAGTTTGTAACCTGCTGGTTGTTGGGAGTAATGACCCGAGAAAACGGATGAAATTTTTATTTGACGTTATTGAGAAATTACCAGATGAAGTAAGACAAGGAATTCACCTTCATCATGTCGGCAATTCTGCGCCTAATTCAGGTATACCATCAATAACAGAACTTGCCAAATCCCGTGGAATCAAAAATTTGACAGTTCACGGCTCTTCAGTTTCTGATGATTACCTTATGACCCTTAGAATCAAATGCGATGCCTTGCTATTCCCTTCGGTTAGTGAGGGCTTTGGCTACCCACCAATTGAGTCTATGGCTGCGGGTATGCAAGTAATCTGTGCAGATTTGCCGTCGCACAATGAATTGATGCCTGAGAATAGCTGTATTCCGGCTAATGATATGGCTGAATGGGTAACAAGCATCACCTCGTTATATGAAAAATATCTATCAGATGATGTGGAGAAAACTACTTCACAAACCGATATGATTGACCACGCTCAGCAATACGATAATTCAGTATTTTGTCAACGCCTTAGCGACGCCTACAATTCATTTGTCGCTTGATTTACCACGGGAATTTAACGTTCCAAACTATACCGTCAAGAATTATACATTGAATGCTTAGCATAACCGACCCTAATAACATCAACTTAGCACCTTCAAGACCGTCTTGGTAAGCAGAAAATGCCAATAACCCGTACATAATATTACCAATAGACGCTAATGTGAGCACACCGATTACCAAAAATGGCGTCCAAGAATAGTTGTTGTTGATGTGAAATAGTGTACTCTCTAGCCAAAACATGGATGGGATCATGAATACACAATAGGCCAAAAATAGACGGTTAGCACCCTTGCCGTCAGCGGAATCCTGCCACGGCCAGCGTAACTGGTCGATAACTGAAGCATCTACACTGTACAAAATAGTCCACCAGTAAATCAACCAACCGATAGCTGCAATCAACATCCACGGCACGATGAATTTAACCCAAGAATGTGGAATACCTCCCCACAAAACCATCTTGTCTTCAGCCTTTGATAACCCATAGACATATGACGAGAGAACTAGGATTCCGAAAATAATCACACAGTTACGGATGAATTGCCTACTGATTTCCATTATCTTGCTTTAATTCAAAGCCGCTTAAATGCTTAATTGCGGGCTCGACAATAATACGCATTATTCATGAACGTCTTTTGATTGGCGTCTATTATGCAACCAATTCAGCGTGTAGCAATAGTCGGTGCCGGCAACATGGGCTCTGGAATCGCTCAAAAATCTGCCCAGGAAGAATTTGACGTGCAAATGGTTGACAGAGAGCAACAATGGGTTGATAGAGGTCAAGGAATAATTGGTAACTTTTTGACCGAAGCAGTTGAACGCAGAATCTTCAATGAACAACAAGTTGATGCCATTAAAGGTAGAATTACTGGAGTTGTAGGTGTTGAAAATACTGCCGAGAATACCGATTTAGTTATCGAAGCAGTGTTCGAGGATTTTGAAATCAAAACTGCGGTCTTCGAGACGCTTGACGCAGCATGTGGAGCAGATACAATCCTTGCATCAAACACATCCTCATTGTCAGTCAATGCCTTGGCTGAGGCAACTGGTAGGCCCGATAGATTTGTCGGACTGCACTTTTTTTATCATCCAGCAAAAAACCGTTTAGTCGAGGTAATCCCCGCAGTATCCACAAGTCAACAAACTATCGAAAGAGTCGTTCAGTACTGTAAAATGCTAGGTAAAGTAGTCATCGTGTGTGGCGACCGACCGGGTTTTGTGGTCAACAGATTTTTTGTTCCATGGCTCAATGAGGCGTGCTTATTGCTCGAGGAAGGTCATGCTAATGCAGCTCAAATCGATGCTATCGCCTGTAAAGCGTTTAGAATTGGCTTAGGGCCATTCGGTTTGATGAATTTGACTGGCCCACCAATTGCCTTACACTCAACCGATTATCTCGCTGAGCAACTTGCAACACCTAGGTATGTCGGTGCCGCAAATTTGAGGAGTTTGGTAAATGAAAATAGGATGTGGGAAATTGACGCGGACGCGACTTATTCCGAGCAACAATATGAAGTGATTTCCCGTCGATTATATGGTGTAGTTTTCGGAGTTGCTGCACAGATTGTTGATGAAGATGTCTGTTCAATGGAAGATGTCGACCGAGGTGCTAAAGTTGGTCTAAGGTGGGCACGTGGACCATTCGAATTAATGAATCGAGTTGGTTTAACTGAATCGTATAACATGGCACAAGAGTACCTTGCTTTGTGCCAAGATGCAGGTGCAGAAAGTAGCTGGAGTATACCACAATTCTTTGCCGATCAAGCAGCAAGCAACTCACCATGGGAATTTTCCTATGTTGATACCTCAATAGATAATGGCATTGCGACAATAACCATCAATCGCCCCGAAGCAATGAATGCGCTTAACGAAACGGTAATACAACAACTCGGTAAGACAATTACGGCCATCAATTCTGATGATTCGGTTCACACAATAGTACTGGATGGCGCAGGTAAAGCCTTTGTCGCTGGCGCCGATGTCAAATTTTTCGTGGATAAAATTAGGTCGGATTCAATCGACGACATCGTCGAGTTTACCAGTAATGGGCACAAGGTTCTCAACTCGATTGAAAATTCGCCAAAAACAACAATTGCATTAACAACAGGATTGGCTCTTGGAGGAGGCTTAGAGTTGGCGCTATGTTGCGATTATAGAATCGGTACTCGGAGAACCCAATTTAGATTCCCTGAGACATCTATTGGTATTTATCCCGGCTTGGGGGGCTCTCAAAGACCTGCCAGAATCTGTGGCATACCGCTTGCAAGATGGGCCGTTTTGGGGGGTAATTTCATGAACGCCCAAATGGCGTATGACATTGGGTTGCTGACCCATCTTGTCGATATTGCAGAGGTTGAACAAGCAACAACGTCATGCATCAGTGCGGGTAAACCAAGTGAAAAATATCCAGGTAGGCCAACAAATCAAGATAGTAAAGTAGTCAAATTTGCTACTAACTTTTACAGTGATGCTAATCTTGCAACCTTGTTGTCGGGCGCCTGTCCAGAAGGCTATGATGCTGAGGAAAAATCAATCTCTCGCCAGTTGAAGAACCTGAAGTATACTGCACCAATTGCCTTATCCATGGCCAGCGAACTGATAGATATCACTGCCAGCACAACACTAGAGCAAGGGCTTGATTCAGAATTAGCGAAACTAACAGACATATTCTCCACTAGAGATGCGCTTGAAGGGTTGTCTGCACTGATTGAAGGACGAAGAGCGACTTACAATAACTCATAGGGTTGGCATTAAATGGCAACTACAGAGTTACCAATTCTGTATAGTTTTAGACGCTGTCCATACGCAATGCGCGCCAGAATGTCAATAGTTAGAACAAGTTACATCTGTGAGCACAGGGAGGTAATTTTACGTGACCGCCCTGACCATATGATGGCAATCTCTCCGAAAGGAACAGTACCAGTGCTAATGTTGCCTAGCGGCGAGGTAATCGAAGAAAGTCTAGAGATAATGCAGCACGTTCTATCATGGGAATTATCGGCGGAGGAGGCACATTGGGTTGAAAGAAATGATTACGAATTCAAATTTCATTTGGATCGTTACAAATATCCCAATCGTTACGATGATGTTGATGCGATAGAACAAAGGTCAATGGCAAAGGCATACCTTGACGATCTTGACCAAACCTTGTCGAAAGCAATCTCTACCTCACTTAATGATGCGCTATTTCCATTCGTCAGGCAATTTGCTAATCATGATAGAGATTGGTTCGATTCACAAAACTGGGAAAACTTGCATGATTGGTTAGCAGTCAATCTATCGAGTGTAGAGTTTGCTTTGTGCATGAAGAAATACTCCCAATGGTGTGAGGGTGACGAATTAACCGTCTTCCCACCTACTGAATGATAGGTAGATGTTTGACCGGCGGAGCGATTCCCAAATCCTCTGGGAAGAACATGGTTGCTTGAGGAATTGGTATGGGAGTTATTTCCTGCCCAACTAAAGCCACACGACTTGGCTTTGAATCGGAAAGAATCTTCCTACCAGTAAGCGGGGCAATCTGTGCCGAGAAATGCATAATATCATCGTGACTTGGCATGTTCTCTGCAGTTAAATTTTCGCGACTGTTACCTACGTACACATAGCCTTTATTTTCGATGAAATCTGGTTCAGCACGATTATCAAGCGCGGCGAATTCACGTATATTTGTCTCGCTCATATTAATGCCTTTCATCAATGTATGGCGCGCAACAATTCTTGTGTCTAGTGATGGCAGAAGGTCAATAGTTTTCTCAAACTGTTCCCAAGCTCTTTGATTCCATTTTGGTTTGCAAACTTCATTGAAAATCTGCTTATTTGGTGCATCAACCGAGACATACAGTTGCGTTGGTAACGGGTCTAGACGCTCCAGAACCTTGGGGAAGGTTCCATTGGTGACCAACATCGTAGTCATTCCATGTTTGTGACACAAATCGATGTATTCGCCAAGTCTTCTATACAAAGTAGGCTCGCCATTCAGCGAAATTGCGACATGCTTTGGATTTTGAGCATCTAACCATTTTTCTCTAGGTACTTTGGGATTGCCACCGAAGCCAGATAATAATCGGCGCTGAGCTCTTACCGATTCATACAACAATTCCAACGGGTCTTGGTTAGTCAGTTCTAGTGAGTCCATGTGAGGCTCTCTCCAACAATAAGTACAGGCAAGGTTACACTGATCGACAACAGGAGATGTCTGCATACAATTATGACTCGAGATGCCGTAGAACTTGCCTTTGTAGCATTGACGGTCTCTTAGCAATGATTCTTTGGTCCAGTGACAGACTTTAACTCCACCATGCTCTCCAACTATGTGATATCTCTGCTTTTGCAGTTTGGCTTTTAGCGCTAAATCCATACCCATGAGGCACACTCTCCTGAGCCGTCAACCACGGTTCCGATTGGGGTCGGGATAGGCTCGGATATACCCGCGTTAACGGATTCGGTTATCAAGCCAACCCAACCCGGTGAAAAATAAAGCCGAATAAGTTGTTCTCATATTTTGCAAAAAAGCAGGCACATCAGCGATGTGTCAAATAACACCTGATTTATTTTTTGCATTCTTGTGTTGGCATTTTCACCGCTGCTTAATATACTCTAGGTGTTAAAAGTAAAGTGAGGGAAACAGAATGGACCGAGAACTGGAAACATTTGTCGATGGCGTGATGGAAGAGCAAGAATACCGCAACGGTATTTTCAAAAATTGGATGGGTGCTATACTACGCGGTATAGCAAATTACCGAGCTGCACCTGATATCAGAGGATCGTTTAGTGGAAGAGGTGAACAATAAATGGATGCATACCTGGAAAAATATGTAGATGAAGTAATGGCCAAGCAAGTTTATCGAAATGGTATTTCCTTATCGCCTGCTTGGATACGCAGGATTTTTTCTCGTCAGAAGTGAGTTGTAAATACTAACCTCCTTAACTGACCTGCCTATGGAATGTCATGGCTCGGTGGTTACCGCACTTGATTGGGTTGCTGACCCCGCTAGTTACCATGGTTGGTTTACTAGCAGGTGGTTGGTGGATGGGTGCCACAGTGTTACTGGCCCTTGGAATATATCCACTGCTGGATGTTTTGGCTGGACAAAGTTCCGATACGAACCCGCTTGAGGAAGGTAAAGCCTTCAATATTATTGTGCACATACATGCGATTTTAGTTCCTTTGGTGGTCATTATGCTACTATACATCGCCGTGGTTGATTATACCGACTTTATTTGGTTGGGGGCTGTCTCAGTCGGCCTATCAAGCGGTGCTTCTGGTATTGTTACGGCTCATGAATTGGGTCACAGACGCCCCCGATCTGCTAGTTGGTGGCTCTCTCGTCTTGATTTATTGATGGTCTTGTACCTGCATTTTACCGTTGAGCATAACTACACCCATCACAAACACTGGGGGCGAGCAAGAGACCCAACCTCTTCGCCATGGGGCAGGAGCGTATATCATCACTTCATTCGAACGATTCCATTACAGCTAAAAGGAGCATACAAAGCCAAACCGAAAGATTTCAAATATTCGATGTTGGTTCAGTCCTTACTTCTAATTACCTTGACAATTATCTCTCCGATTTTACTCGGAGTATTTGTTTTGCAGGCATTTGTAGCAATTTATTTGCTTGAGTTTGTTAATTACCTGCAACATCATGGACTAGTTCGAGGAGAAAAAGAGCGGGCCAACGCTGGGCATGCTTGGGAGAGCCGCCACCGATGGTCTAGGTGGACCTTACTAGAATTGCCACTACACCCGTCTCATCACCTTAAGGCGACAACACCATATCAACAATTAGACGCCCATGATGAATCGCCACAATTGCCGAATGGTTACTATGTTATGTTTTGGACGGCTTTGATACCACCACTTTTCCATTATCGAATGCGCAAGAGTTTCGATAAATATAGTCTAAAGATGGCATAAGTACACTTAACAGCCTTATATATACTAGAACACGATGTTGTAGTTGTTAGTGATTAGTTTATGTTAGAAATAAATGGCCTAACCAAGTCTTTCGGCAGTGGAGCATCAAGACTTCAAGTGCTGAATGGTATTGATTTATCTCTAGCACGCGGCGAATTGGTTGCTTTGATGGGGCCCTCCGGTTGTGGCAAATCAACGCTGCTAAACATCATTGGCGGCTTACTGGCAGGAGATGGCGGAGAAATAATTCTCAGCGAGCGCAAATATGGTCGCAAGGGCCCTTCTAGTGTCGTTGATGTTCGCCGGGATTTAGTTGGGTGGATTTTTCAGGATTTTCACCTGCTAAATAATCTATCAGCAATTGATAATGTTGCTATGGCGCTAGAGTTGTCGGGGATGAGCTCAAAACATGCCGAAGAAAAGGCAGCAGCAGCGCTAGAACGTGTTGGGCTAGGCGACCGTATGCATCACATACCCGACCAATTATCTGGCGGGCAGCAGCAACGTGTGGCAATTGCCAGAGCAATCGCGGGAAACAGACCGTTACTATTGGCTGATGAGCCTACAGGCAATCTTGATATTGCTAGCGGCAAGGATGTATTGCAACTGTTCAAGGACCTTTGTCATGATGAGGATAATCCGATTTCTATTCTAATGGTTACTCACGACCCTGAACTGGCTTCAAATGCAGACCGAATGTTGCTGTTGAGGGATGGTAAAACCGAGGCCTCAGACATTCGCAGTGCTTGGGGATTAGATAGTGAGATGGGCGGTGAAGAAGAGTGACTGAGGCGCCTGATTTCGATCCATTTGCGACTTATGTTGTGCCTAAGATTGGGCGGGTAGAGCGGTGGCGACGCCGATTTAGAGACCTACCGGAAAACATCCGTTTGGCCTCCCAAAGCGCGTGGCGCGGCAGAGAAAGAGGCTTAGCCGTAGTGGCTGGAGTGTTCCTCGCATCGCTGGTAATTACCACGGTATTTTCTTACGGTATCGGTTTATCACAAATATTCTTTGATGAATCACTAGATGGTGAACCAATAGATGCCAAGGTTGAATTTAAGAAAGCGCCAACCCCAGAAACCTCGGGTTGGACCAACAATTCATCGGTGATGGAAGCAGTTTGCGACGAATTAATGGCTGAATACAGCACAGAACTAGCAGACTGTACGGTTGTTCTTGGTCGGCAGGGCATACACAGTTCCGGATTTTTCAACGAGGATTTTCTCTACGCACAGCCCCTAGAAATGCGGTCAATCGTCGATAACGATAATCCATACTGGCTTAACACGACATTTGAGTATCCTGAGCTGGATGAATCTGGGCCACCAATTTCGGATTATCGTTCAATCCGATTTATGGGTCCCGAAGCCTTTGATGGCGAATTTGCCAAACGCTACAGTGCTAACATTATCCAAGGGCAAGGTGAGTGGCCTAATCCCGAAAATATGTCAGCCCAGCGCGGAGTTATCCTACCGGCAAACATCGCCTCACAAGCCAAAGCCAATGTTGGCGATGTGCTTGATGAAATCACTTTCGTCTACGTAATAGACAGCGAATTTTTTGACGCAGGGGGCGTCGATTTAGTGGAAAATTGTCCGGGCGAGGCATCAGCCTCTGAGAATGGTAAAATCTACTGCCGAATGCCGATGACGATTACCAACATGAAGATTCTAGGAATATACGAACCTTGGGATCTTGGCAATCCAACCCTGGGTCCAAACCCAATATTTACCACTTGGAAGGCACTATCAGACGATCAAATTGCGGTGCTTATGGAAAAAGACCACGTCTATCTTGGCCTTGCTGTGGACCGTTCACAACTCCCAACAACCTCGACCGATGATGCAAGTGATTGGCTTGATAATCTCAAAGCATCGATAATGTCAGACAATTACACCGACAGTGAAATTGAGTTATTCTATACTGATATTGTCGGTGGCACAATCACATTTTTGAATATCTTCCTAGCCTTTATTCAGATATTTGATTATGTTATCATGGTACCTATTGTGGTGATGTCGTTAGCCGTGTTAGTATACGGGTTGATATTATCTCTTGAGCAGCGTCGAAAGGAAATAAGCATTCATCGAGTAATCGGTGCAGATAGCAAGGGGCTGCAGGGCATGGTATTACTCGAGTTGGCAGTATTTGCTTCTGTGGCGTGGTTAGCGGGTTACTTGTTGGCGATGTTCGCAGTGCCAATCGTGCTATCAGCAGTGGGCTTTATGCAATTCAAACCTGGTGATTATAACATTGATCCAACGCTCAGTTTCGGCGCCACGCTATTCACGGCAATTAGCACACTCGGGCTTGCTATTTTGTTTGGTCGCAAGCGCGCTCGTGACTTTATTAATTTGGAAATCGATGAAGGGGTAAAGAGCAACATCGCCAAAGCAGAACCCAAATATTGGCTTCACTGGTCCTGTTTTATCCTTGGTTTCATCTCGGTAATTGACACCTGGATGGAGATGAATGGTAGCGAAGATGGCATAATAAGCAACTTTTTCTTTGAAGGTGTTTTTGGTATATTTGGTCCCTTCTTATTGTGGATTGGTGGCGCCTTAGTGCTTGGAAGACTCGGTGCTAAAGGGCCTCAAATTATGCAGTTAATTTTCGGCCGTACCAAACTACTCAGCGATGTAAAACGCGGCTTGAAAGGCTCAGGGTCACAGGAATCAGTTAACCGTTTAGCGGTAATTATGTTACTTACGCTGTCAATCGTGACCTTGGCAGCGGTACAGGGCTATACAGGTTCTCTGGTAGATGAAAGAACAGTTGACGCCAGAGTTGGTGGTGATTTGCAAATAACCTTCGAAAGCCAGCATAATGAAACCGTGGCGATTGAAATTGTGCGGGAGATCTATGACGACGAATCCTCAATTAAAGCCACAACGATTCCATCCCTCCTGTTGCGCGGTCCGGACGGCGACAATCTGCAAACTTACGTAGTCTTGAATAACTCAGATGAGGTATTATACTGGAATCAGCAATCAATTCCTGGAAAAAGCATTGATGCCGCCTTAGAGAGATATGCGAATGGCGGATTTACTGCCGGAGAAGACTCCGCTTTCACTTTAGATCTAGCTGGTTCTTGGTCAGATTCAAAGGGGCTAAGTGATGATATGATGATTGGTGAAAACGATGAACGCAGTGTTTCACTAACCATGTCTTACGAAGAGTTATCCTTCAGCCTGGGTGATGGAAATACCGACGATGGTAGTCCGATAGATTACTTCGCTTTGCTTGATGAATACTCTGACTTGATGAACGTTGACTTAGCAGATGTTGACTTTTCCAATCTAGATTTGGCGGAGAGAGATTTTGGGCGATTTGATTTTACCGGCGCTAACCTAGCAGGCGCTGACTTTTCGAATACTAATCTCAGCGAATCATTGTTTTACAATACAGATTTGACCTCGGTAAATTTTGCCGGTGCTAATTTGACTAATGCTATATTCTTCGGTTCTGATATTCAGGGAGTGAACTTCTCAGATGCTAATTTGAATGGCTTGGTTGGGTATATCGACCTTGGTGAGACGACGATATCAAATACCATGTGTCCAGACGGAAATGTTTCAATAAACATGGCATGTAATGAGGGTCCTTACAGAAACTTACCACCACTATTTGAGCAGTTGCTATTTACCAGTGGGCAGATTCAAATCGACCGGACAGCAATTAATGCATCAATCAAGTATATGGGGCTGCACGAGTTTGTACCCGGGGTAAATTCATCGATAATTGCTGATTCATTGGTGATCGGAGAATCATCTTGGCGTAGTTTCGTTGGCCAAGAGGCCGATAATTATTCCACCAACAACTGGATTTTCCGGATTCCCGGAATTAGTGATGCAGCATTGAAGTCACTAGGCTCAAATCTAGAGGCGGATTCTAGAGTGGGCGAGGTTATTGATTGGACTACTGAACATGAGGCAGTAGAGCGGAATGGCGGGCTAATTTTTGGCACACCGGGGCTCTTGTCGCTGCAATTTGTGGTTGCCAGTATTGCTGCCGTAGCATCGAGTTTCGTGTTCCTATCCCTGGTGCTAAATCAACGCAAGAAAGAATTGGCCGTGCTGCAAGCAATTGGCGCTAGTCCAACCCAAATTCTGCGTTTGGTTTTGTTCGAGATACTGTCAATTATCGTTGTGTCAATGCTGCTTGGTTTGGTGTTAGGTATCGGACTAGCCTTTTCATTCAATGGTTTCTTTGATGTATTTGGCTTCATCTTCCAAATATTTGGTGGTGCCACGACTAACATCAGCAGGGAATTAGTTTACCCGTGGTTTGAATTGACTTTAGTCTCTATATCGGTATTTACTGCAGTGGTTATCGCATTACTGTTAACCACTCGAAGAGCACTGAATTCCGATTTGGCTATGGTGCTGAAGGGGGAGTAAAATTGACTGAAAGTATCCTAAAGGCTGCATCGCTTTATCACGTATACCAATCAAAAGCTGAAGACGGTAACGTTGTTGCTTTGCGCGGTATTCACATCGACGTCAAGGAGGGTGAAGCGATTGCTGTTGTCGGGCCCTCTGGTTCGGGTAAATCAACGTTGATGAAGTGTCTTGGCGGTCTAATGAAACCGAGCTCTGGCTCGGTGATGTTGGCGGGCAAGAATATGACTCGGTTGAGCGGTAAGGAATTAGTTCATTTGCGTCAAAAGACCGTTTCGTTCATTTTCCAAGAAGGTAACTTACTGCCAAATTTGAATGCCCGTGACAATGTTGCGCAACCCTTGCGTCATCAAGGAATATCGTCGCGTAAGGCACTAAAGCAAGCAGATGAAATGTTGGACAGGTTGGGGATTTTACACAGAGCGAAAGCATTGCCAATGAAATTAAGCGGTGGTGAGCAGCAAAGAGTTGCA
>CEUK01012743.1_pt1 | contig 12424 bp, 13 predicted proteins | sample 356451 | NCBI WGS metagenome assembly CEUK01 (sample SAMEA2622843, study PRJEB7988) | marine metagenome | isolation source: saline water (ENVO:00002010), including
CTGCAGGATCTTTTCCGTTCTTGAGGAAAGACATTGAGAAGACACCGATGATGGAAGCAGCGTATCCGATGAATCCGAGAAGGATTGGCATGAGAACATAATCGATTTCCATTGGTGCAGTTTCATCGCTTGCAATAATCATGGCAGCAATGATTGAACCAACGAAGGATTCGAAGATATCTGCACCCATTCCAGCAACGTCACCGACGTTGTCACCGACGTTATCAGCGATAACTCCAGGGTTTCGAGGGTCGTCCTCAGGAATACCGGCTTCGACCTTACCGACGAGATCAGCCCCCACATCCGCAGCCTTGGTGTAAATTCCACCGCCGACACGGGCAAAGAGTGCGATGGAAGAAGCACCCATACCGAATCCTGCTGCTGCAGAGAGCGTGTCACCATCCTCAGCCCCGAGCCAGAATGCAATGAGCGAGATACCGAGGAGACCGAGACCACCTACAGACAATCCCATGACAGCGCCGCCATTGTACGATACTGCCAGAGCACCCGCTTGGCCGTCGTTCTTTGCGGCCATTGCAGTGCGGCCGTTTGCTGATGTAGCCGAACGCATACCAGAGAATCCAGCAAGAACAGAGGCGATTGCACCTGCAAAGAAGGCAATGGCAGTTTCAACGTCGTTGAGGTAAGCGAGAACAGCGCCAACTACAACGACAAAGATTGAGAGAATACGATATTCTGCAAAGAGGAACGCCATAGCTCCCTTCTGGATTTCATCTGTGATTTCTGCGACAACTTCGTTATCGATCTTGACCTTTGTTACCTGATTGTAGAGGTAAAACGCGATCAAAAGTCCTACGGCACCTGCGCCTGCTGCGATTAAGGGTATATTGTCCATCATAATGTACACCTGTGCTTCGCCCGACCTTGGAACCCCTCATAAGAGATTCCCTGCAAGTACAGGCCCGAAAGGCTAGTTTTTGCCCTCACTTCCTATCGCCGAGGACCTCCACATCCAATCGTTGAAAGAGGTGGAGTCCTTCCGAGTACCATGAGCATCAGTGCTGAGGAGATCTTGGCTGAAATCGGGCCGGTTCAGGAAGTACTCGATGCGCATGATGGCGTCGTGACCGTCCTTGATACGAGCGATGGGAATATCATGCTGTCCCTCGATGGTGGTTGCACTGGTTGTTCGTCAACGCCTATGACTGCGATGCAAATTTACTATTCACTAAAGAAACTCGAAGCCGTGAACGACGTGATTTTTGTTAACGGTGAATTGCCCGAATACATGCGTACCTTCATCAACCAAAAGATGGAGAAAGAGGCTGCGGAATCCTCGGACGATGGCCCCGGGGAAATCGTTTGATCACTCCTCTTCGACGGTCCTTCCAATGCTGTGTGGATTCGCTCCAAACGAAACGTTCTCGCCCTTGATATTCATACGTGCTGCAATCGCCAAGACAATGCAGACAATGGAAAGTGGGCGTGGGAGGTAATTCGATCCCCATAGCGAACCTCCTGCAAGCGAAAGCCACCACAAAGATGCTGCTGCAAGAAGAAGCGTTGTGAAAATGATGTTTTGAACGAGAAGTTCTGCCTTTTCTGAGCGTGAAAATGTTGCTACAAACATGAAGAGTACAGCAGAGATTCCACAAAAGGTCTGGACGAGCAAAGAGATGTACTCGACCTCGAGCATGATTGAACCAAACGGAGGGGGTTTTTGAAACAACCACTTGCCATCCTTTTTGAGTTGTGAACAGTTGAGAACGTTATGGCAGGCAGTGCGTTCAAACTCCCGAAGGCTCGTACGAGTGGTGCTCCGTATTTTTCTCGCAACCAAGTGGCTGCAGTTCTTCATCAAGTTGCGGTCTTGCTCGAACTTCAAGGGGCGAATGTCTTCCGAGTCCGTTCGTATCAAAACGGAAGTCGAATGATTGGAACGATAACAGAAGACTTGCATGAATTGGTCGTTACTGGACGCTTGTTTGAAATGAAAGGGATTGGAAAGGGCCTTGGTTCTGCACTTTCTCAAGCGATTTTAGAAGGCGTTTGGCCTGAAGACTGGGTTCGTTTGCATGAAGATACACCGCAAGGGATGATCGAAATGCTCGGAATTCCGGGACTCGGACCAAAGCGAATCAAATTGATGCATGAAGAATTGGGTGTCGATTCCATTGCAGCACTCAAAGAAGCTGCTGAGCAAGGCCGTATTGCACCAATGAAGGGGTTTGGAAAGAAATCTGAACAACGCATGCTCGATGGAATTGAACTTCTTTCACGTTTTCGCGCACGACGACGTTTGGATATCGGCTTGAAGTACGGAACTGCATTTGAACAGAGAATCAAGGCACTACCTGGTGTTGAGCGTGTCCAACTGGCGGGAAGTGCTCGTCGTCGAAAAGAGACCATTGGCGATTTGGATGTTGTTGTGGGCGTCAAGCCTGAAAACCATGAGGATGTCGCCAACGCCATCCTTGCACTGCAAGGTATTGCGGATGTCAAGGGAGCTGGGGATTCAAAGATCAGTCTCATTCTTGAGGCGAGTATCTTCGAGGATGGATTTTCTGTTGGTCATATCGATGCCAACGTCATGGAAGCGATTGGTGGTGATGATTACGAACAGTTGGAGAGCGCTGGGACCATCGATGCCCAAGTACGACTGGTGCCTCCTGAAATGTTTGCTTTCACGTTAGCCTACTTCACGGGGAGTAAAGAGCACAACATCGCCATGCGTCAACGAGCCATTGACCGTGGTCTCCGTCTGAATGAGTTCGGGCTTATTCCCGAGGATAAGGCGGGTGAACTCAAAGGGATTGAAGCGGCGCAATTTTCCCTCAGCGCCATGACGGAACAAGAAATCTATTCGCATCTCGACTTGCAATGGGTTCCTCCAGAATTACGCGAAGATACGGGTGAGATTCAATTTGGGAGCGAACAGAATCTTCCGCAATTACTGGAACTTGATACCATCCAAGGCGCTCTTCACAATCACACCGTTGTTTCAGACGGTGAGGCGACGCTCGAACAAATGGCGGATGCAGCTCAGGCACTCGGTTGGACATGGCTTGGAATCGCCGACCACTCGCCTACATTGAAGATCGCTAATGGTGCTCCAGCAGACCGTTTGCTGGAACAAGGGCAAAAAATCCGAAAATACAACCAAAACTGGCAGGATGAAGGGGTAAATTTCAGATTGTTTCACGGAGTTGAATCCGACATACTTGCAGGTGGGAAATTGGACCACCCTGATGAAGTTCTCAATGAGTTGGATTATGTTGTCGCCTCCGTTCATGCCATGACCAAGTGGAGAGGTCGAGATGAGAGCGAGAACACGGAGGAACTCCTGAAAGTCCTCGAACATCCTGCGACAAAAGTGCTTGGGCATCCAACTGGACGTATTCTCCAAGGTCGTCAAGGATACGAAGTCGATGTACATCGACTCATCGATGCCATGGCTGAGCATATCGAAGAGGGTCGATTCAAATCGATTGAATTGAATGCAAGCCCATATCGTTTGGACATCGACTACAGACTGTGCAAGTATGCAAAACTCATGGGTGTTCCAGTAGCGATTAGCCCAGATGCCCACTCAATTCGTGGTCTTGCTGACATTCAATACGGCGTCATGACCGCACGGAAAGGTTGGCTCGAACAATGTGACGTCATCAATTCGATGAGTGCTGATGCCTTAGCGCAACAACTTGCACTTCAATGAAGCAACAGTTCTTGAATGAGAGGAGGGTGGTTCAACCATGCGACTTACGAGGACATTGATCATGGGAGCGCTCATGGTGATTCCTGGTCTTTTCCTTGGCCTGCTTTTGTGGATTCTCGTCGGCCAACCACAAGATGGTGAGTCACCTATCGTTGAGGCCCTTGTGTGCAATGCTATTCCGTTGGCAAGCATTTTCTCTGGCCTGTTCTTTGGCTGGGTCACCGGTTCTGAATATGCTGAATAGGTGATGCTATGAAGCGCAAGGAAAAGGCCGAGCGCATTCACAAGATGCTCGAAGACATGTATCCCGAAATACCTGTTCCCCTTGATCACGAAACACCGTTCCAATTACTCATTGCCGTCCTGATGAGCGCACAAACCACCGACTTGAAGGTCAATCAGGTCACTCCAGAGTTGTTTCGACAAGGCCCAACGCCAGAAAGAATGGCTGCCCTAGAGGTTTCTCAAATTCAATCGATGATTCGAGAGGTAGGGCTTGCACCGACCAAAGCCAAGAACATCAAGCGGCTATCTGAGCTCCTCCTTGAGCGGCATCAGGGAAACATTCCCAATACTTTTGAAGAACTTGAAGACCTTCCTGGCGTTGGTCACAAAACTGCTGGAGTTGTACTTGCACAAGCGTTCGGTATCCCGGCTTTTCCAGTTGATACACACATTCACCGTCTTGCCGCTCGTTGGGGGCTCTCGAACGGAAAAAACGTTGAACAAACCGAGAAAGATCTGAAAGCCGTATTTCCAAAAGCGTCATGGAACGACCTTCACTTGCAAATCATCTTCTTTGGTCGAGAGTACTGTCCTGCACGTTACCACGATCTGGCGCAGTGCCCCATCTGTTCATGGGCTGCTACCAAGAAGCGTATCGCTGAGGAAGCCAAGATGAATCGGAAAAAGAAATCAAAGTGACACACTCAGATTGAATCCTGAGCCGACCAATTGCAACAACATGATGGTTCCCAGAATCAGTAACGTGATTCGAAGAGCTGGCGTTGTCGTATCTTCATCATAGGCTTCGCGAACAAAGGCATAGCCAATGAGACCAACGCCAGCCATCCCAATAATGGTCGCAAAGGTATCCATGAGGCGAACAAAATCGTTGTATTTTTCCTCTTCTTCATTCATTTTGGTTTGTAGATCGGAACCGGTCAGGTTTTCGTAGTCTACTACCGCTGGAGGTCCTGAAAAGTCCGGTAAAACGCTCACTAAACCTGCAATAAGAATGAGAATGACCCCAATCATGAGGAATTTGTGCAATGAGAACAGACCGCCTCCCATCATAGCTTGTTGGGGAGGCATGTACATGGTCGTTGCAGTCGGGCTGGGTTGTTGTGCTGGTGGTTGCATACCAACCCATCATCAACAAAGCATATACTTTTTTTCTACACTCCAAAGAAGGAAGATGCACCTTCGAGGAGAACGGCTGTAATCCAAGATGTGATTCCTGCAATCCACAGCAACTGGATGGCTTGGCCTGCAGCACTCGTTTTTCCTCCACCACGAAGACGTGTTGCGATGGCTGAGACGGCGATGATTTGGCCAAGAACGAGAATGGATACAATGATCTTGAACATCCGAATGTTGTCTTCCACAGAAGAGGCATCTTCCATGACAGGTAGGGCAATTCCGCTTCCGAAATCTTGCAATGCACCCACATCCGTTGAAGCAAGTCCAGTCGCAACACCAGCGATTGCCTCACCGAGTTGCAAAACGATCGAGATGGTGACGTTCAAGGATGTAACGCTTGCAATGAGAAGACCAAGAGCAACACCCCACATCGTGTTCGCTGAGAGAGATCGGCGTCGCCTGAGTGACAGGAGGTTTCCTACCGAACGAGACACCATCTCAGCCGTTTCGGCTGGTTTACCGGACGATTGAGACCCTTCGATGTAAATTCGAGTGTAGCGTGAAATGACAGCGGAGTTCGTATCTGCGTTGAAGTAATCCCAGGCTCGGTCGGAATCAATACGCGTTGCAAGTCGACGCTCGAGCCGATCGATGGAAGCATCAAGCATTCCGAAATCGACACCCCGCAAAGCTTTGATTGTTGCAGATGGCTCTGCACTTCGAGCTTGCGCAGTTCCTCCCAATGCACGAATAAAATCAGGATAGGCTCCATCTCGACGTTGCACATTGCCCTCTTCTCGTCCAATCATCCATGCAGGTATCAACATCGGCGAGAGCGGCGCAGCGAGAAGGATGAGGCCATATCGATCCCATTGAGAACTGATCTCTTCCCAGGTTGAGATAACGACGATGATTGTGATGATGAGGAGAACAAGTGAAACCGCACCAGAGGCAAGCAACGAGCGTGTGAAATTAACCCGGAACGGTGTATCGAGTTCGTCTCGAGCAAAGATGAGATCTCTAGGAATCGTTGCCCTGAACGCCATCATGGCTGCGACTTGGATGATGATAAACAACATCGAAGCGAGCAAGAGGAACCGCAATCGGGAAGCGACTTCAATGGGTGTATCGTTGTCACCACCAACTTCGAAAAGAACGAGATGAATGCCTGCGATGACCAATCCAAAGAGTCCTGCAGTCACCATTGAAACGTAGATTTCTTGCATGGTGTCGACACTTTCCAATCGTGTGTCGTAGAGCGTGTTGTATTGTTCAGCAACCGTTTCCTGTTCGGAGCGCATGAATTCGTCGATCGGTTGTCCTGCTTCGATGGAAAACGCCATTCGGTCGAGAAAATCCGTCCATAGTGGGCTGGGACTTTGTTGTGCGACAATTCGAGCAGCCTCAGGAAGTGAGGTGTGCCACTTGTCGACAAGAGTTTCAATTCGTTGAACTTCGGTTGCAAGTTCACCATAATCCCGCATTTGTTTGAGAATATCGAAAATGGATTGTGCACCAACTTCTCCTAAGGACAGAATACCCATTCGCGTAATGAACATGTGCATTTCCCGTTCGATAAGATTCGCTGAACGGCTCACTTCGAGCATGGGGAAAGCGAGAGCCCCGAGTGCGGCAAGAATAGGCAAGAGGAACAAAAGGAGAATTCCTGATAAGCCAGCAAACAAAGCCCCTTCGGCAAAACCTCCAGTCAAGAAGATCAAGAGAAGAGATGCGAGGAGACCGCCTGCAAAGGCTCCACCTACGTAGACGGTGATGAAACGACTCACCGGCATTTCAAGCCGACGGATGGCAATTTGCCACATCGGCATTCTTTCCAACGCTCATCCCCTCCTCACTTGTGGTTGACGCCAACCCATGAATCGACTGCGCTGTCAAAATGTTCCCATCCACTGTTGTAGTAGATGTTGAGTAAGTCGAAGACGTCGTCGTAATGAGTTAAATCTCGATCTGCCATACGTTCAATGGCTGCCGCACGGCGAAGCATTTCGTCATAGATGTCACGTTTGTTGGAGAATCCAGCCATAGCCGCAATCTTGTTTTCCAACAGGTGTGATTGGAACATTCCACGGAAGTAATGTTTGTCCTTGACAGGATCCCATTCAAACATACCACGTGTGAGGACACCATCGCTGTGTTTGTTGTATCCAATGACTTCGTCAATACCAGTAATTCGACGAGCAATGCCTCCGCCCGGTGCCTCGACGACCTCTTGGAAGATTGCAAAGTTGAGGTTGTCAAAGAAACGAATCGGAACGTTGATTGGATCACCAGTGAAACGTTGAATCATTTTTACAATCGAAGAAGCGTGGAACGTTGCAATGACAGGGTGACCTGTTTGCATGGCTTGGAACGCTGTTGCACCTTCAACACCACGAATCTCACCAATGATGATGTAACGTGGACGTGAACGAAGAGCAGCTTTGAGCAAGTCGAACATCTCGACCCGAGAGTCCTCGTTCTTTGAGTCGCGTGTAACAAGGCGTTGCCATATCTTGTGACGTACCTTGACTTCGGGTGTATCCTCTGCAGAGTAAATCTTGACGTTGTGGTCAATAAATGGCAGGATTGCATTGAGTGTTGTTGTCTTACCTGACGCTGTTTCTCCAGAAACCAAAACGGACATGCCGTACTCGAGACAGATCCAAATGTACGCTGCTTGTTGAGCACTCATGGTACCCCATTTGATGAGCTGAATAACAGAAATGGTCTCTTCAGCGAACTTTCGAATGGTAAAGGACGGACCCAGCATCGATACGTCGTCCGAAAAAATGATGTTGATACGGGAACCGTCGAGTAGTGCACCGTCAATAATCGGTTTGTTATCAGAAACAGGACGGCCAATACGCTCCGACATAGCACGAAGGTAACGTGAGAGAATCTCGCGCTCTCTGAAACGGATGTTGGATGTGACCATCCCGAAGACCTTGTGATCCATGTGGATGTGTTTCAGTCCGACCGAGTGGATATCTTCCAGCATTTCGTCTGAAAGGAGTGTTTCAAGAGGTCCGTTTCGAATCAAGTCTCGAATGACGATGTAACGCAGTCTCTCTCGCTGTGCATCAGAAACAACGATTCGTTTGTCATCGAGTCCAACGAGTTCCCAGATGCGACCGCGTCGACGAGAGACAATGCTGGCTTCGGTCTCTGAAATTGTGTATCGGTCAATCATTTGTCCAAGGATGGTTTCGAACTCGGAGTCGGTTGTGAAGGACGGTGCAGAAGGAGCCTCTTGCAGCAAGGTTTCAACCAAATCACGTCGAATGTTTTCTTCCTCTTCGTTCAGCTGCGGTTCGAGACCAAACCACAGGACCTGCCCCCCACCATCCTCATCGCTGGGAGGTTCGTAAATGTGGACGAAGACTGGTTCTTTGGTAATGTAAATGAGATTGAGTGGTCGTTGTTTCTTTGCATCTCGATCAAGAGGACCGTAATAGATTGGACGAGAGCCATATCGCTTTTCGAAATCACGAACCCAATCCGCAACGTGGCTGTGGGCAGCCATGACAGAGGCAAGATCACCTCGTTGGAATTTGAGTTCTTCATCCGCCATGTTCTCACCTCAGCTAACTGCTGTAATATCGACAATGAAGCCCATGCCTGGTTCAACACGCCATCCAATGGACGATTGTACTGGACCGGCAGCACGCAAGTATCGTGTGACGAGGAGTGTGCGCTTGAGGTCACCCCCAATCAAATTGGTCGAAAGATCGAGGACAACTTCAGCACTTGCACGAAGAGAGTGCAATAGTTTCGCATCCATTTCATCACGATCGACGTTGAGCATGAGGCTTCGTCCTGTCGATGCAATTTTTCTCAAGCGTTGAATCATATCGAAACGTGCTTGGTCGTTCATACCATCAGGCATCAACGAACTTGCAGAATCAATGACAACAATGTCTGCTTCTTCAATGGCTTCGCTGCTGAGTACCTCATCAAGTCCAACATTGGGAATGGGTTCAGCCACGGTGCCAAAACGGGAGAAAATCATCAAGTTTCCTTTGGTCAATGCGTCCGTAACACCATAACCAATCGATTCCATCTGTTCTATCCAACCACGTGTTGTCAACTCTGTTGTAATCACGAGGACCTTGACATCGTTGTGGAGGAGGCCATGAACGAATCGTTGACTAACAAGGGATTTTCCAGATCCGACTTCGCCCTGAAGCATGATTAAGCTTCGATTGGGCAGACGTAGTCCAAGCGAATCGGCAAGACTGTCCGTTTCAACATCGTATGGGAATCCGTCTTCGATGGGTTTCGGCATTTCATCAAGTCGTTCAACCATGCAAGCGCACCTCCACTGACATTGAATCCGATCCTCGGTAACCGTTGGTTACTTCAGAAGATACGACGGCCGTTATCGAGACATCATCTCCTGACTGATACGACCAGGAGTTACTGCTTACCGTCACTTCGAGAAGATGGTCTTCATCCCAATCCCCACTCGCAGGAACGAGCACAGACGTAATCGACGAGGTCACGGTTTGACCATCGACAAGAACAACGAGCGTGGATGAATCCAACAATGTTGTTCCCGTATTCTGGAGAAAGAAGGTGATTTCAGTTGGCGTAGCGCTGGTATTGAGAGCAACCATCATTGGATCACCTGCAAAACCGACACTTGTGGCTTCTTGAACCTCGAGTGCTGCGGTTTCTTGTGCAGTTATTTGAGCCATATCGCCCCATTGATTGATCAATACGACACTCACCAATCCAGACACAAGCAATGCTGTTGTCAGGAAAATGAACGATGATGCTCCGCCGTCTGCCATTGGACCACCTCATGTGAGTGCATGAGCTGATGTCAGCCCACCTGCTGTCATTGAAATTCGTGTGTAGGACGTGGGTCCATTCTCTGACCAATCAAGAGAAATCGTTTCTCCAGGATACCAGTTTGTACTGCTGATTGTTGGCGTGTATGCGCTTCCCAAATTCGTTGGTGCCTGTGACGTCCCTCCATCGAGGAAGAGCCATACTTCTCGAAGAGGAAGCGTTACACTACCTGTGTTCGTCAGGTTTGCGTAGATGTGATTGCCGGTTGTCGAACTCAATGTTGCTGTGCTGGTTGGGGATTGTCCAGAAGCATCAACGCTGATGGTAGGAGGGGACGAGTAATTCCCGCGATTGGTGATTGTCACGGTATCTATTCCTCCTGCAGCATCAACAGTAAATGTTCCTGAAAATCCACTTCCAGCCCCTGTTGCGATCAACGTTCCATCGACATATCCGCTACCATTACTGTTCACGGATATGCTCAAGACTGCGCCTTCCCACAACGTTGCATCATCAATCTGAAACGATGGCAAAGGGTCTCCAGCGTCATCGATGATCTCGAGACTGGTGTCCAATCTGTTGTCGAGGGTTTGCACAGCAAGTGCAAACACCAGCAACAACGATGTACCAACCACGAGAGCACCAACTCCGACTGAAGCGCCCATGCATCATTCCTCCGACTTCACAGTTTGAGAACGCCAGGATTCAACAATCGCAGAGAATGTCAACAACTTTCGATGTGACAGGTGATCGTTGAGTGCGGCTTCCGCTTCTCCTGGGGCAGCGAGTTGGACAATGGCGAGAACCGCACGGCCCTCGTCTTCGGTCAACATTCCACTTTGAACTGCTTTCTGTGCGAAACTTACGGCAGCCATTCCAGAGAGATTGTCAAGGAGAAGAGCTGCAACCATTGCTGCTCCAACTCCATCGTTTGCGGCCTGTTCATAGGATCCCTTCGCAAGGAAAGGATTCGCTGCAAGCGCTTGTGCTTCATACAACTCAACAAGCCGTGCTTCGTCGGATTGTCGCAGTCGATCGACACCGCCACCTACTGGGAGAACCTCTCCATCAGCGGTGACGATGGTATCGCCCTCTGCTCCATCCACTGAAACAACACCACCATCTCCACTTGCTTCCGAAGATTCTCCGTCCTCTGAAGCGGGTGCGACGTTCGCTTGTTCCATCTTGTGTGAAATCAGTCCAAGCACGTCTTCGACCATGTCGAGACGGCTGCTGATCATACGTTCCAGACCAGATGTGTCCACCTGTGCGTTGACGGGTGCCGCCGGTTGAGGGGCAAGTGTCGCTGCGACAGTTGGTACAGATCCAATGCTGTTCAATCGTGCTCGAGTCGGACCGGGGGATATGGTCCATGCATCCTCTTCACTCAACTCTCCTTGTTCGGGGAGTGGCACTTGTTCAATGGCCACGTTGGCCATGATTTTCAAGCGCTCTTCTGCAAGTTCAGCGTCTGCGTCCCGGTCGTTCCCTGCACTGCCAAATGGCCATGCCATGGAATAACCTCCTGCGTGTGACCTGCACGAAGCAGATCAATACGCAGGCAGACTCAGACCACCACTGCTCCAGCAGAATCGTCGTTGACCTTGAGAACGTCGTAGGTTGTTCCACCGCCAACTACGTGGAGGTAGAGTGTTGCCTTGACGTTGTTCGTAAACAATGCATTAGGACCACAGTCACCAGTTCCGTCATCTGCGGAAACGGTTGTGCGGTATCCTGTACCGGAGGCAGCTGTTGTTACCGCTGCTGCACCAGAAAGTGGGTCAAGTTGCGAGTCTCCGAAATCACCGGAGATTCGATCCATTCCGCCAGCACCATCGTCACAGAAAATCTGGAAGAGAATGTCTGTGTCTGCTGTGTCATCTGAACCAGCAGCGAGTCTGAAGTAGACTTCGAACTGGGAATCGTCAGCAACGAAGACGTTGAGGACTTGGACCTTACCTGACATTTCGTCAGTGGTGTCGTCACCAGTGGATTGTGCGTTCTGTTGGAGCTTCTCAGCGGTCTGGATAATGACCGCTGCAGCTACCGCAGCAACGAGAATCAATGCGATGAATACAATCATAGCACCGATACCAATTGCAGCCAAGTTGTCGTTTTTCATGTTCTTTTCTTGTGTGTTCTTCATTTAATTCACCTCAGACTACAACGTCTCCTACTGCAGGAGCGCTACCGTATTGGAGTTCTTCATACGTGGAACCGCCACCAACGACTGAGATCACAAGGATGTGATCTGTGTTTGCAGTTGGTCCACATGTTGGAATGTCAAGGACGACAACGTAGGTTGTTCCTGGATTCAATGTAATGACTGGAGCAGCGACTGTTTCGCCGTTTAAAGTATGAGCAGTTGCTCCGCTGAAGTCACCATCATCGAATGCAGCGTTACCTGCACCATCGTCACAGATGACAGTGTAAGCCAGATCATCACCTTGAATCGGTTCTGAACCAGGCGCTAACTCGAAGGTTGAGAAGAGTTGTTCTGCACCTCCGGTCATGTCATCGATAACGGTTGAGAGCAGAATGACCTTTGTGGACATTTGCTCTTGGGTGTCGTCACCGCTGGCTTGTGCGTTC
>CEUK01062279.1_pt1 | contig 12420 bp, 6 predicted proteins | sample 356451 | NCBI WGS metagenome assembly CEUK01 (sample SAMEA2622843, study PRJEB7988) | marine metagenome | isolation source: saline water (ENVO:00002010), including
ACCATTTTCAATTAATAATTTAGTATAAGGTTTTATCTGATTCCAATTTGGAATTGAGTCTCTTTTGAGTAGAAAATTCCTTGCTCGAAGCGCCCTCTTATATGCCTTCAAAGCCGACAGATAAGCAAGATTCATTTGTGATGCTCCAAAGTCCAAATATCTCCTTCTTAAATCAGATCCACCTCTCAATAGAAGAATGTCATCATTTCCAATCCATACAACCAATGCCGTTTCGTGAAGGTAATCTTTGCGCTTACTAAATTTTTGACCATCAACTTGCATTCTCTTTTTATTGCCTGAAAAGGCATAAAAAATCTTTTTACCAGAAAAATTTCCCTCCACAGATAGATTTGATGCACCTAATTTAATCTGATCAACAATCTTGCTAGTTCTAGGTGATTGTAGTCTCATCAGAAGACAAATAGACTCAAGTATTGTTGTCTTACCCTGAGCATTATCACCTATGAAAATTGTCGTCATCTCATCTAGATTACAATCAATTTTCTCGAAGCAGCGAAAATTACTTAACCTTAGTTTACTAAGCATAAGGCATATAAAAAGCAGTTTGCTCTAATGGACTCATTTCTCAAAACAGTTGAATTTCGTCGCTTATCATCCAACTTTGACGGCTACAGATCAAGAAATGGCTGAAAATATACAGAAATTGCCAGGTTTCAGGGACTTTTTCCCTGAAGATTGCGCAATAAGAAATTATATCTTTTCTAAATGGAGAGAAGTTTCCGCGATTTATGGGTTTCATGAATACGATGGCCCAATACTTGAACCTGCTGAATTATATAAAAAAAAGAGCGGTGAAGAAATATTAACTCAATTATTTCATTTTGAGGATCGAGGAGAAAGATCAGTGGCCATGAGGCCTGAACTCACTCCTACTCTAGCTAGAATGGCAGTCGCTAGACAAAGAGATTACAAAAAACCCTTAAGGTGGTATGGAATAGGACAGTTTTTCCGATATGAAAAACCTCAAAAAGGAAGAACAAGAGAATTCTATCAACTCAATACTGACATACTGGGTGAAAAATCTATAGAAGCAGATGCTGAAATCATTTCATTTGCTATAGATATCATGCGTTCAATGGGTTTTAGTAATAATGATTTTGTTATAAGACTAAGCGATCGGAAGGTTTGGTTAGATTTTCTTAATTCAGAATTAATAAATGAGTCTTCTCATGAAAAGTTTCTTCAAACAATAGACAAACTTGAAAGACAAAAAGTTGAAAAGACGCAACAAGATCTTGAGAATTTAGGAACTTCATTAGAAGCGGTAAATAACTTTATTAACTCTAGCCACGAGAAGACCCATTTCCATCACATTCTAAATAACCTAAAAGCTCGCGAGTTGTCAGACTTTATTAAAATCGATCTGAATGTAGTTAGAGGATTGGCTTATTACACAGGTACAGTTTTTGAAGTATTTGACACTAAAAAGAACATGAGAGCTGTGGCAGGAGGAGGTCGATATGATAAATTGTGTTCTGTGATCAGCGATGGGGTTACAGACATACCAGCTTGTGGCTTTGCTATGGGTGATGTTGTCATTGGTGATCTTATCAAAAGCACTAAAAGTGCAAATTCCCAATTACTGAATCACTTAGCAGTAAATGACGCTGCTGATGTGTATGTCATAATTGCTGACGAGTCAAAAAGGATTGAGGCGATCGAAATTATTCAAAAACTTCGTGATAAAGGCCATAAAACTATTCATTCTCTATCTGAAACAAAGGTCGCTAAACAGTTTAGCAGTGCTGAAAACCTAAAAGCCAGAACGGCTATTATTGTAGGTAGAGAGTACCCTAAAATTAAGGTTAAAGATCTATCAAACAAAACCGAAATCGAAATTAATGTTGAAGAAATCCCCAGCACTGTTGAAACAATAAAAAACTCCCCTCTTGATCCCCCCTTAATTTCCTAAACCTAAAAAACCATCTAAAATGCGAACCCACAATTGCAACGAATTACGAAAAGAACACATTGGCCAAACAGCCACAATCATAGGTTGGGTTAATACTAAGAGGGACCATCACGGTGTTATTTTCATTGATGTCAGAGATAGAGAAGGTATAACACAGGCTGTTTTTAGAAGTGAGGAAGATGCTGAAGCTGCCAAACATTCTCACAGCTTAAGACAAGAAGATATCGTCAAGGTCACTGGAACTGTTTCAGAAAGACCTGAGATAGAAGGCCAATCGACAGTCAACCCTAACATTCAGACTGGAGAAATCGAACTTGTCGCAAGTTCTTTAGAAATTATAAATAAGTCCGAGGTTTTACCATTCCAACTTGACAAAGAACTCTCAAATGAAGACATCAGGCTCAAGTACAGATACTTAGATTTAAGAAGAGAAAGAATGGCCCGCAATCTTCAAATCCGACATAGGGTCGCAAAATCATGCAGAGATTTTCTAGACGAAGGTGGATATCTTGAAATCGAAACACCTATCTTAAGCAAAAGCACACCCGAAGGAGCGAGAGATTTTCTTGTTCCCTCAAGGTTGAATCCAGGTAAGTTCTATGCACTTCCTCAAGCCCCTCAGCAATACAAACAACTTCTTCAGGTAGCAGGTGTTGAAAAATATTTTCAAATCGCAAGATGCTTTAGAGACGAAGACCTAAGGGCAGACCGTCAGCCTGAATTCACGCAAGTCGATATCGAAGCCTCATTTGTTACGACTGAAGACATTATCAGCTTAATTGAAGGGCTTCTGAAAAGATGTTTCAACGAAGCTATCGACACCTCAATCAATTTGCCATTTCAAAGAATGACATACGATGAGGCAATGAATAAGTTCGGAAGCGACAAGCCTGACACCCGATTTGGAATTGAACTTGTAGACCTTTGTGAAACCTTCTCAGATAGTGAGTTTAAAGTTTTCAGTGGAGCAATTAAAGATGGAGGCGTCGTAAAAGCCATCAATGCAAAAAACTTTGCTTGTGTAACAACAGGCCAGATGAATCATCTTACAGAAACAGCTCAACTTCACGGAGCTAAAGGCTTGGCGTTTATAAAAGTTGAAGATGGTGAATGGAAATCTCCAATAGTAAAATTCTTTTCAGACAAAGAAAAAGAGGAGCTCTCAGAAGCCATGTCAATTGAAGAGGGGGATCTCATTTTATTTGGTGCAGGGGATTGGTTAAACGTATGTGAAGTCCTAGGTAGAATACGCCTTGAGTGCTCACAGTATCTAGGTCTCACAAAAGAAAGCTCCGCACTTAACTTCCTTTGGGTAACAGACTTTCCTCTATTGGCAAAAGACAAGGAAACAGATAAGTGGAATGCTGTACACCACCCTTTTACCAGACCAAAAAAAGAAGATGAACACCTTCTTGATGATGAGTCAAAGTTCGGAGACATTCGTGCAGAAGCCTATGATGTTGTTTTAAATGGCAACGAGATAGGTGGAGGATCAATAAGAATTCATGAAAGTTCACTTCAAAGCAAAATGTTTTCAGCGTTAGGAATTAACGAAGACCAAGCATCAGAGGAATTTGGTCATCTGCTTGACGCATTTAGCTTTGGTGCTCCACCTCATGGAGGAGTTGCACTTGGCTTTGACCGATTAGTTATGCTAATCGCTGGCGAGGAAAGCATCAGGGAAGTAATTGCCTTTCCGAAAAACAATAGAGGTATAGATATAATGTCAGCTAGCCCTTCTTCAGTCGATTTCAAACAACTGAGGGAGATATATATAAAATCCACTAGAGAGGATGATCAAAATTCGTAACTTTTTTGTCGATTGTTACTTTTTGTTTGTCATTTTCTCAACTTCACCATTCTGAAGAACTATAGAAAAATCACCACCAGAGCGATCTGCTAAATCTTTTAATAGATCTTCTGCTTTAGGTTGCATCATTGAAATTGTGAATATTTTGGCTCTAGGCCCCCTTTTATTCATTTTAATCACCTCGTCGACTGCTTGCTGACCGTTACCTACAACTCCATCAGTAAGAAAATAAATTACATCTGGGGAAGGATTCATATTTAAAGCCATTTTCAAAGGGTGTCTCCAATCAGTTCCAAAAGACTTCTTTACTAACTCAACCCTATTAATGGTTTTTCTAATGTTTCTCTGACTCGCTCTAATCCAGGATGAGGAATACAAATCTTCTCTGGATTCTATATAATATCTGCTGGCGCCACCCTGAGTATTCCAAATGTATTCTTTACCGTCGTGAACGACAGTATGAGTCCTGTTTTTTACACTTTGTTCATCTTCTGCAAACCAAGCGGGACCAGAAAAGAAAATGACTTGATATTCTACTGATGGAGCAAGCCTGTCGAGCGATTTAATCAACTCTCGCTTTATCATGCTAAATTGCATTTTCGATAAAGAACCAGAAACATCGACAGCAAACACAACTCTTTCTGCAACTGATCTCGACCCAAAAAAACCAATACTGCCCCCTTTTTGACCTGATCCAAAGTTCGCACCTTTACCCCACCCATCACCAATACCAAAATTTTGCAAAGCCCCATTATCTTCAATGGCAAACACTGCATTATTTGAAAAATTAACAGCAGAAATAACTGGAGACGCTGCTGATGCATTAGCAGGCTGAGGCTTTTGTTTCTTTGAGATCTGAAACCTCTTTTTATTATTTTCGAACTTGGTCTCATTTGAACCTGTCTCAAAAACCAATTCTACCACTTCCTGCCTAAAAACCGAGATACTAATTAGCATTAAAACCAATAATATTCCTGCATTTAACAAGAGAGAGAAAAATAATGAAAACAGCTTTGCTCCACCCCTTGATTTTAAAGGGTAATTAAGTGTCTTCTGACCAGGTTCGCCGATGGCCAGTTTTTCAAAACTTTTGCCCGAATTTTTTTTCTTATCCATTTATGAAATGAAAGAATCAACCATACATGTATATCTATAACCTTCGAATTTTAAATCAGTTTTTACATTAAAACCTTCAATTGAGTAAAAAGTATAGTTTTGCTTTTAAGAAGTCATCTAAAGGCCTAATATAAAAAATATGAAAACTCAGATATTCTTATGGTGGCTTATAATAGGAACCGCCTCTTTATTCTCACAATCCGCCTCAACCCCAGCTATTAGCACAATAGATACAAAAAACTTTCCTTCGATTGGAGAAATATTAAGATTATCACCTGAGATCAATGAGCTCATCGATGAAAATGCAAAAATAGAGGTCTTAGCGGATGGTTTCATCTGGGCCGAAGGTCCAGTATGGATAAATGACGATGAAGGTGGCCATCTTTTGTTTTCTGACATCCCACGAAACTCAGTTATGAAATGGAAAGAAGGCGTTGGTGTTGATTTGTTTCTCAAACCATCAGGATACACTGGAGCTACCGACTACGGTAACGAACCAGGGAGCAATGGTCTAATCTTGGATTCGAAAGGAAGATTAGTTTCGTGCGAACACGGAGATCGAAGGATCTCAGTAATGAGTAAAAAAGGAGGAAAAATGACTCTTGTTAACAACTACCAAGGCAAAAGACTCAACAGCCCTAACGATGCATGCTATCACTCAAACGGAGATCTATACTTCACAGATCCTCCCTATGGACTACCAAAAAGATATAATGACCCTAGAAGAGAATTAGATTTTTGTGGAGTTTATAGATTATCAAAGTCTGGGAAACTAACACTTTTAACAAAAGAAATGACCCGACCTAACGGGATAGCATTTTCGCCTGACGAAAAAACCCTCTATGTTGCACAGTCTGATCCTAAGTCAGCAATATGGAAAAAGTTTTCGGTCAATAAGGACGGAACACTAAGTAAGGGCGAATTATTTTACGACGCTACAAAAGATGTTGGAAATTTGCCCGGACTACCAGATGGTCTTAAAGTTGATAATAAAGGAAATGTCTGGGCAACTGGTCCGGGTGGAGTTTTGGTATTCAATCCTGAAGGTAAACTTTTAGGAAGAATCAGTAGCGGCGAAAAAACAGCCAACTGTGGTTGGGGTAACGATGGCTCAGTACTATACTTAACGGCTGATATGTATATCTGCAGAGTTCAGACAAAAGTTAAAGGGGCAGGCTGGTAATTCTATAATTCAAGTAATGGATTATTTTATTAAAGCAAAGACTATTGCCAGCATCATATTATGCTTATTTATAGGTGAAGGTATCTTATCATCTGATACTGTAAGCAGTGCTTCGATAAGTGAATTTCTTGCGAATAACAATAAGGGTATTCTTGATGAGGATGAGGAAAACAGTGACTGGATTGAGCTCTGGAACTCAAATGGCGAAGAAGGTAATTTAGGTGGATACCATCTAACAGATGATCCTCAAAACTTAACTAAATGGACAATCCCTCCTGCCAATTTTAACGACGAGGGATATCTTCTTATCTTTGCCTCAGGTAAAGATAAAAAAGATCCACAAAGTGAGCTCCATACCAATTTCAGACTTAATTCATCAGGAGGTTACTTGGCGTTGGTAATGCCTGACGGCCTCACAATAGCAAGCGAGTTTTCAAATTACCCTGAGCAATTCGAGGATGTTTCATTTGGAGAAGGTTATGGAGAACCTCAAAACATTTCTCTTTTACAAGAGGGAAGCCAAGCAAAATGGAAAGTTCCTGATTCTACCATCACTAATTGGAATAAGGATTCATTTAATGACTCAGATTGGAATACTGGAAATACTGGCATTGGTTACGATAACACTTCAAAATACATACCACACATAGGTGAAGGTGGTGATGTAAACACTTCAATGCGCGGAAAAAATTCATCAATTTATATAAGAATACCCTTCAATATTGATGACCCTAGAGGCATTAGTGAATTATCACTTAAAATGAAATGGGAAGATGGCTTTATTGCTTACCTCAATGGTAAACAGATACACTCTGAGAGCGCCCCTGATAATCCAGAGTGGAATTCTAGATCTACATCTAATAGGTCAAACGAAAACGACGCAATAAGCTTTTTTGAATACCCTATATCAGCACCTTTAAACAATGGTACAAACCTTCTTGCTATACACGGCTTGAATGGATCAACGAACAGCTCTGACTTTTTAATCTCCCCAGCAATAGAGGCAAAGAAAACAAACATCGATAAGCCTGAATTAGGTTATTTTTTAATCCCCTCTCCCAGTGAACTAAATAAAAAAATCATCAAAGGACTGGTAAAAGATACCAAATTTAGTACCAACAGAGGATTTTATGAGGATCCTTTTGAGCTTGAAATAACAAGTGCCACCGAAGGAGCTGAGATCAGATATACTTTAGATGGAACCCCTCCGTCTGAATCCACTGGAGAGATATACTCTGCACCAATAACAATTGATCAAACAACAGTAGTCAGAGCAATAGCATACAAACCAAATTTCTCATCAACTAACATTGATACACATACTTATGTTTTTACTGAAGATGTAGTCAAACAAAGAACAATGAGTAGTAGCATAACCGAAAACGCTAGATACAAACCTTTAATGATTGATGCATTAAAAGGTCTTCCTACTATATCGCTTTCTTTGGCAGAACCTAATCGACTCAACACAGAAGAAGAAAAGCTTTTATCAATTGAAATGATCTTTCCTGATGGAAAAAAGGGATTCCAAGAGAACGCAGGAGTTACTCACTTTGGAGGCTATTTCACAAACTTCTCAAAAAAATCTTTCAGGATCTATTTTAGAGGAGAATATGGAGCAACCAAACTTAGATTCCCCATCTTTGATGGATTCGAATACGATACCCCCCCAGCTCAGGAATTCGACAGTATCAATCTTAGATCTGGTTCACATGATATGATCGATAGGGGCGCCTACATGTCCAACCGCTTTACAGACGATAGTATGCTTGAAATGGGTAACATTGCCCCTCACGGAAGATTCGTTCATGTGTACCTCAATAGTCAATACTGGGGCATGTACCATTTACGAGAAAGATGGAATGCAGCAATGGCCTCGGAATATTTTGGAGGAACAAAAGAGGACTATGAGGCTATTAATGCGAATAATACAGGAAATGAATTTCTCCAAGGTGTTGTCTTTGATGGTGATGGACAATATTGGAGAGAAACAAGAAATTTAATTAATGGAAACTCTCCTTTTTCAGGAGCTTCCAACCATATGGACATTCCAAATATGATAGATTTCATGTTACTTTGGACATCCGGTAATTCAGAATCTGAATTTAGAAGCGTCGGATCTGTCCCATTGGGTGTTCCTTTTAAATTTTTTATTAAGGATGCAGATGGTTACCTAAGGCCTCCAAATCATCAAGTCACCCACAATGGTCCTTTAAACGCAATGACTCGATTAAAAAGAGAAGGAGATCCTGATTTTAAAGTATTACTCGCCGACCGAATTCACAAACACTACTTTAACAATGGAGCAATGACTGCTCAGCGATTAACTGCGAGGTTACAAAAAAGAGTAGATGAAGTTAAAGTTCCTTTCCTAGCAGAGGCTGCACGATGGACTAATGTAAGGGGCGGAAGAAGCAATCACTCCCCCACATCTTGGGAGGCCTATCAAAATAATTTACTAAACAACCAACTCCCAAAACTTCCTGCAAACATGTTGGCACGATTCAGATCCGCGGGAATGTATCCAGATCTAATCGCTCCAGTCTTCAGTCAGCATGGTGGATCTATACCTAAAGGTGGAGGAATTACAATGAGCACAAATACCATCCAAATAAGATACACTCTGGATGGAAGTGACCCAAGATTATCAGGAGGCAATATTAACCCAACATCAATTTCAGCATCCTTCTCAGATGATGCTCCCATTCCGAAAGATTTTATTAGCACAGGATATGAGTGGAAATATCTCGATAACGGGACCGATCCTGGCACATCTTGGTTTGCCCAGGACTTTGATGATTCCGAATGGTTATCAGGCCCCTCAGAACTTGGATATAAAGAGGGGGATGAGGCTACCCTCGTCAATTTTGTGGATTCTGATCCAGCGCCTGGAATACAAAGGAACGCTACTACATATTTCAGAACCACTGTAGAGCTCAGTAAACCAAGCGCTTATTCATATTTCTTAATCCGGCTCAAATACGACGATGGAGCCGCCATTTATGCCAATGGAAAAGAATTAATTAGAACAAATAATCTACCTATTGATGCAAAATTCGATACTTATGCAACTTCTGGCACTCCTAATGAGAGAAAGTATTATGAATACCAAATCCCCAGTTCAAATTTCATCAATGGAATAAATCATGTTGCAGTAGAAATTCATAACTCTTCACCAGCAAGCTCAGACATTAGTTTTGATCTATTTTTAAGAGGTGAAGTTGACTCAAGCAAGGGAAGTAGAGTTACTGAAGCAATTACCTTATCTGAGCCTGCACTTGTAAAAGCTAGAGCTTACAACCCATCAACAAGAGAATGGAGCGCATTAAATGAAGCTTACTTTTCTATTGGTTCGGTTAAAGCTAATGCCAACAATCTTTCCATTTCAGAATTCCATTATCACCCGGCAAATCCAGAGGAAATCAATGAAATAAACGTTTCAAAAGATAGAGATGATTACGAATTTATTGAATTCCTAAATAGATCAGCAACACCAATAGAATTGACCAATGTTTACTTTAAAGACGGAATAAATTTTCAATTCGATACCAATTCAATAATTAATGCAAACGAAAGAGCGGTCATAGTCAGAAACAGAGAGGCTTTCAAGGCAAGGTACGGAACAAATGATAACATCAACATTCTAGGGCAATATAGTGGAAGATTATCAAACGATGGTGAGACAGTTATTCTGGCAACGAAAGGCGGTGAAACACTAATAGAATTTACCTATAATGATCAAGAACCATGGGCAATTTCAGCTGATGGTAATGGCCCATCACTGGTACTAACAGGAAGCGATCCAAATTCTCCAAATGATTGGAAAATCAACTCTAAAAATGGTGGCAACCCCGGCCTGCCTGACTCTACAAGCAACTCCAATTTTGAAGCATGGAAATTAACTAATAATGTCTCCGATACTCTTGGCGATAATGATAATGACGGAATACCAAATCTTGCTGAATATGCGTTTAGCACTGATCCAAATTCAAACACATCATTTACTACTCCAAAGACCTCCACTGTAAATATCCTCAATGAAAATTACTTGGAAATTCAATACGAGAAAAATCCTGATGCTATTGATATTTCAATAATCATTGAAAGTAGTAATGATCTAATTAAATGGGATAATGCTCCTCTTGAATTAATTAGTGAAGAACGTAACGAAGATAGCGGTAAAATAATAATGACATATCGCTCAATGACTCCAATTACTGAAAATTCTTCAAACTATTTCAGATTTAAGTTAAGTTTATAAGTTTACTTCTGACGATCTTGCACAAAAGAGCGGACAAAACGCTCACTAGGAGGAAAAGTAAACCAACTTCCTTTTAATGGAGGGGCATAATGCCACTGGTCCAATTTACTCAAATTATTGAACTTCACTAACTCTGATAAGGATATATTTTCCATCGATCGCTTAAAAATTGCGAGGCAACAGCCATTAGAGTCAATGAACAATGATAATGGAACATGAAAGCTCTCATGGCGGTCGAATAATTTATTTATCCAGTTTTGAATCTGCTTTTTTGATTCATCATTCAAAAAGCCCCATTCATTTTTATATTTCATCTTATCAATAACTTCATAGGCCCGACCAGCGTTCTCTAAACTATCCAACGATAAACTTACAACCTCTATTTTCTCCTTTTTAAAGTTCAAACTGTTTCTATTTAAAAAGGATAACTCTTCTTCAGATGATTTATCTTGAGTATCCCAAAAATTAAGAATCAGAGACTTATCGTAAGAATCAATGGTTTTTAAACTAGCATCAGGTCCTCTATAAGAGATTATTGGAAAAGGAAACCTTACAGGTAAATAAACATGATCAGAGAAATTTTGTTTGGTAAATTTTTGGTCAATCTTATTTATTAATTTTTCATTATTTAATTTATGAATTTGTTGAGCCTCTCCTTTTCCTTGAACCAATAAATAATGCCCTTTCTTATTTAAACCAATAAACTCCTCCCTTTCGCCCCCATTCCAATAAACTAGAACTTCTTTTGGAAAATCATTAGAATTCAATGCAAAATGCAGCCATTTGGTTGATTGCGATAAAAACATATCACCAGCTTTAACCGATCTCATTAGGGTATGATTTTTAAACTTGAGCTCAACTCTTGACCCAATACCATCACGATTGCATTTAGTACCCTCTAGTTTGATAAGTATGGAGCTAGGAGATTGGTTAAATTCATTAGTAATTAATCTAATTCTAGGAGCACTTCGGTTTCTGTAAATAAGGTCTAAATCGCCATCGTGATCCCAATCTGATATTCCTATTGCCCTACTATCATCAATGAAGTCCAAGCCACTTGTATGAGACACATCAATAAATTTCTTACCTTTGTGATTTAGATAAAAGCAATTTCGTTCATTTCCACTCCATGACTCCCCATTTCGAACAGCATTAATGATTGATTTCCATGATTCTGAATATTGTCTCAAGTGAATTTGATCACTTTTATCTATTGGACTTGACGAAACGACCTCTCGCCAAAAAACACTTCATAAATCAGGTTTCTCTCTCCAGCCTGTAATATAACCGTTGGAAACTACTAAGTCCTCCCAACCATCGTTGTTAAGGTCTGCAAATCCAGAGCTCCAAGACCATCTCCCCATCGAAACAGGAAAATCTTTTGGCCAAATTTCAAATTTTTTACTTTCCCCGATAAAAAGTGAATTACCTTCGGCAAAATAACGCATCGCAGTAACAACACTTTTATCTTGGTGAGAAGCAAAAGAATCAACCGCTGATATCCTAAGTCCTGCTGAGGAGAACATGTTGCCCACATAGAGATCGAAATTTGCATCATTATTGAGATCTCCCCAACTAACAGACATTCCTGCTCCAGGATCATCGATTCCAAGATCCTTTGCAATATCAACAAAAACACCTCCATCATTTCGATACATCGAATTTGATCCAAAATCATTTGCCACGTAGAGATCGGGATCACCATCCTTATCAAAATCTTCCCATGACGCAGCAAAACTCCAACGATTATTTTGATAATTCAATCCAGTCTCTTGCGTTGCATCTGAAAATCGAAACTCTCCATGGTTCTTAATCAACACATTATTCCCTCCATTACTTGCAGAGTGAAAGGGAACTGGGATCCTGTCACCAAATCCTCTGGAATTTGATTCAATATCTCCTTCTCCATACACACATACATAAATATCTAACATCCCATCCAGATCATAATCTGAGGCGCTCATTGAGAATGGATATTGAGCATTTGGAAACCCTCCCCTAGCTCTAAAAACACCTTCTCCATTATTTTCACAGAAAACAATCATGGCGATGGTTGCAACCACAAGATCTTGATCCCCATCATTATCTAGATCAACAAACAGTGATGACCTAGAATC
>CEUK01185393.1_pt1 | contig 12406 bp, 12 predicted proteins | sample 356451 | NCBI WGS metagenome assembly CEUK01 (sample SAMEA2622843, study PRJEB7988) | marine metagenome | isolation source: saline water (ENVO:00002010), including
CTGGCATGATTGGTATTTAGCTACAAATATTAACAACGAATCAAATCTAGAAACTCATTTACTTCCTGGATTAGAACCAAATGGAGTTCCCAAATGTTTAGAGGGAACTGTAGTCCCTTTCGAATTTAATAATCTTTCGCAATTAGAATCAATTGTCAACAATAATGATTTAGCAGCTATTAAAATGGAAGTCCAAAGAAATAATCCGCCTAAAAAGAGCTTTTTGGAAACAATAAGAAAGATTTGCAATGAAAAGGATATAGTTTTAATTTTTGATGAATGTACTTCTGGTTTTAGAGAAACATATGGTGGAATCCATAAAAAATATAATATAAATCCAGATATTGCAATGTTTGGCAAAGCGATGGGTAATGGATATGCAATAACCTCTGTGATTGGGAATGATAAAGTTATGGACGCTGTTCAAAAGACTTTTATTAGCAGTACATTTTGGACTGAAAGAATTGGCCCTACAGCTGCCCTCAAAACATTGGAAGTTATGCAAGATTTAAAGAGTTGGGAAGTAATAACAAATATTGGTAAAGGCATTAAATTATCTTGGAAAAAAATGTTTAATCAACATGATTTAGATTATTTTGAAACTGGAATTTCTGCTTTAGCAGGTTTCTCATTTAATAGTAAAAATAATCTGATATATAAAACTTATATCACTCAGGAAATGCTTAAGAAGAATATCCTAGCTGCCAATTCAATATACGTAAGCATAGCTCATAAAAAGAAATTTCTGGAGAAATACTATAATGAATTAAATGATATTTTGAAGATAATAAAAAAATGTGAAGAGGGTTGTATGAATGCTCATGATTTACTTGAAGGACCTGTTTGTCATAGTGGATTTAAAAGACTAAATTAAATTTTTTTAAATCATTTTTATCTTAATATTGCTTTTTTATCCAATCAATATATTTTTCACCAGCCATTGAAATTACCCAATCCCTATTATTTAAATACCAATTAATAGTATTTCTTATACCTACTTCAAATTTAGTTTTAGCCTCCCAGCTTAATTCATTTTTAATTTTTGAAGAATTTACTGCATATCTTGTATCATGGCCAGGTCTATCTTTAACAAAAGTTATTAAAGAACAATATGATTCTTTTTTATTATCTATCGCCAGTGGAACAAGAGAATCTAGTATGTTACATATAATTTTTACAATATCAATATTTTTATATTCATTTGAACCCCCTATATTAAAAACCTCCCCTGGCTTTGCTTTAAACAAAAGATTAGTAATTGCATCGCAATGATCTTCTACATATAACCAGTCTCGTATTTGTTCACCATTGCCATAAATAGGTATATTTTTTTTATTTAAAGCATTATAGATAATCAATGGAATAAACTTCTCTAATGATTGATAAGGACCATAGTTATTTGAACAATTGGATATCACTGTCGGTAAATTATATGTTTTATGAAACGCTCTAACTAAATGATCAGAAGAAGCTTTACTAGCACTGTAAGGACTATTTGGATAATATTTATTATTTTCTTGAAAAGGATTTTCTATGTTAGTAAGCGATCCATACACTTCATCCGTTGAAATATGAATAAATTTAAATTGATTTTTATCAGAATCTTGTAAATGCTGGAAATAATTATTTACTGATTCTAAAAACCTAAACGTACCTAAGATATTTGTTTCAATAAATTCTTTTGGAAATAATATTGATTTATCTACATGAGTTTCAGCTGCAAAGTTTACTATATAATTAGGATTATATTTTTCTAAAATATTTTCAACAATTTTTGAATTAGCGAAGTCTCCATTTATGTATTTATATTGATCCTTATCCTCAAATTCTTCGAGATTATCAATTTCATTAGGATTAGAATATTTATCTAAGTTAATAATTTCTGAATCACTAAATTTTGAAAAGACATATTTAATAAAATTGCTACCAATAAATCCTGAGCCTCCTGTAACAAGTATTTTCATTTAAAAACTTTTTTATCTTTAATATTAATCTAAATTAATAGATACAATATTAAAATCTTAAAGTCTATAAACTTTTTTAATTTTTATTTATATGGAGAATTTATTTAAAAAAGTAAATCAAAATATTAAATTTAATATTTGAGAATATCCATTAAAAAAAACTGTTAATATATATTGAGTATTTTTGAAGATTCAATGGATAGAAAAGGAATAATAATGGCTGGTGGTTCAGGTAATAGATTATTTCCATTAACAAAAATTATTTCAAAACATCTTTTAAATGTTTTTGATAAACCTATGATTTACTATCCATTGTCAACTTTAATGTTAGCTGGAATAAAAGAAATCTTGATAATATCAAATAATGATAATATTAGATTATTTAAGAATCTTTTAGGTAATGGAAATCAATTAGGCTTATCTATACACTACGCAATTGAGAATTGTCCAGATGGTATTGCTAATGGATTAATAATTGGAGAAAATTTCTTGGCAGATAATCCATGCACTCTAATCCTTGGGGATAATTTATTTTATGGTAATAATTTAAGAGAGATACTTTTATCTGCTTATTTAAGAAAGGAAACAACTATATTTTCTTACCATGTTAATGATCCTGAGAGATATGGAAATCCTGATTTTGATACAAATGGAGAAATTAAAAAAATAATAGAAAAACCTTCAAATCCAAAAAATAATTTAGCAATTACTGGAATGTATTTTTTTGATACTAAAGCCATTCAATTGGCAAGAAAACTTAAAGCCTCAAATAGAGGGGAGCTTGAAATAACAGATTTAATAAATCTTTATATTAAAAAATATAAGTTGCATATTGAAAAACTTAGACGAGGACTAGTATGGTTTGACATGGGAACTTATAACTCTTTGTTAGAAGCAAATAATTTTGCACATTTTGTACAAAGCAGGCAAGGTTTAAGAATTTCATGTCCTGAGGAAATAGCTTTAAGACTCAATTTAATTAACCCTAGTCAATTATTAGATTTAATAAAAAATATGCCTAAAAATGAATATAGTAAATATCTTTTATCACTCACAAAAAATTGAATCTATCAAACTAGATTTAAGAAAAGTGTATAAGTACTTTTGGAATAATAAAGATATATTATTTACTTCAATTTTTATAGATATATGTTTAAAACTGCAATGATTGATGAATAAAATCATTATTAAATTTTTGAGATTTTTTTATTTTAGTTTTTTATATTTATTATCAAAAACCAATTAAATATTATTTTAAAATATAATTTATTTTTAAAAATTAATCAGATTAACTTAGATAAATTGAGATATATAGAAATATTAATATTAAGAGAAATTCATATTAAATTTTAATATTTTGTAAATAACCATGCAACACCTTAAAAAAATAATTCAAATATTCTAATAGTGAAGATGAAACGATCACTTGATATTGGCTTCATAGAAGCTTTACTTTTTTCTAATGACTTTTTTACATAAATTGCACTTTTATATCTTTTCATGGTGGTTGAAAGGCTGAATGAGAAATTATTGTATAAGCACTAAGATTTTAAAATTAGATCTAAAAAGACCATATATATTTTTAAGCAGAGATAGTGCTTTAGATATTTTTGCGAGGGATTTGTATTACATCTCTGGAGAGAAAGCTAGACCATAATATAAATAAACAAACAAAAATTGATTCAAATAAACTTTATCATAGAAAGAATATTAAATAGGCTTTATAAAAAAAAATATATCTCAAATTCGCCAAAAATAATAAAACAGATAATGGTAATAACATTAATTAATGCAAATATTTAATTTCACTTATGTATCCTGATGAAGAATTCAATATTGAGAATCCTTTTAAGAACTTATTAAAATAGAGAAGTAAATTCAAAATTAATTCTCAATAAAAAACAATATATCTAAGTTTTAAAATTTTTTATATTTATTAATTTTAAAATTTATTATAAAAACTATTGTTATCTAATAGGATGAACTAATTAAGTAAAAATATTATTTTTACAGCTAATACTTAAAAAAATTCTCTCTATATAAAATTTAAATAATGCTTCAGAATATAAAAAAAACTATAAAAGCATTTTTTTATATGAAAGGTAAATCTAAATTTCCAAATAAAGGAGGCTGGCCAGGTTTAAAAGTTTTACCTCAGGTGGATTTATTAATTGACATAGGGATTGGGCATCAAGGGACAGAAGGTTTATATAAATTCTTTCCAAATGCTACAAAATACTTTATTGATCCTTTAATAGAAACTAGAAATGCTGTATCTGTTTATCTAGAAGACTCTAAAAATAAGTTTTTTGAATGTGCTTTGTCTTCATCAACTGGAGATTTAGATATGATGGTATGTGAACCTATAAGTCAATCAGGCTTAAATGAGAAAATAAATGAAAAAACCTCAATAATATTCGAACTGTTAAGGTAGAAACACTTGATAATCTTTTCCCTAATGGAACATTTAATTCTACTTATGGAATAAAAATTGATGTAGAGGGTCACGAACTTGAAGTCATAAAAGGAGGAAAAGATCTTATTAATGGATGTAGTTTTATTATTGTTGAGACTTCTCCTTACAAAAAAAATTTAGAAATTCTGTTTTATTTAAAGATATATATTTATATTTAATAAAATTAGGATTTGAAATAGCCTCTTTAAGAGTTTCTAAAGATGGAATTGATCATTGCGATATTGCCTTTATAAAAATTCAAAATATATTAGATAAATGAATTCTTTCTAAAAAACATGATTATTAAATTCCTAATAAATAAATTAGATATTATAAAAATCGACACTAATGGATTTGATTTTGAAGTAATAGAAGGTTTTAAAAAATGGATTAAACATCATAGACCAGTAATTCAGTTTGAATTAAGCAGATATTGGCTCAAAATGGAATTTACCCTAAAACAATCAGTAAACTTTTTTAAAGATTTAAAATATGATCTTTACATAATGAAAAATAGTGGTTTAAAAGATCTAAATATTCCAATTTCTAATAGCCGTTTCGTTACAACAAATATTATGGAACTCCCCAAAGAAATTAATACCAATATATTAAAATTAAGAGATTGAAAATATCTTTTAGAAAAACAATAGGAATTATTTAAACTAAAAAATGATTCAGAAAAAATCAATAGTATATGTGGCATTTGGTGAACTTTATGTTGCAATGGCATTTCTCTCAATTAAAAGCCTAAGAAAATTTGACCAAAAGACAAAAATAATTATTATTACCAATCTTAATATTGATCCCAGCGTCTTTAAATTTTGGAATACGAATAAAGATAAAGTTTTATATTTTCCTGATTCGGCAATTAATAATAGAGAATATAAAATCAATATTAATAAATATGTAGATTCAGAAAAAGTTGCATTTTTTGATTGCGACACAATGTTTTTAAAAGATATCAATATCGCTTGGGAATATTTAGATTACTTTGATATATCTTTAAAACTCAATCCTAGGAGACAAAAGAAATTAGGCAAAGGAGATATTAAAATATTAAATGATAAATATAAAGTTAGAGATTTGCCTCATTTCAATAGCGGAGTAATTTTTTTTAAAAAGAATATTGTATCCTCCGAATTCTTTGACAAATGGTGCATTTCTTTTAAAAACAAAGGCATAAATTATGATCAGGTAAGTCTCGTTGAAGCATTATTTGATTCAAGAGTTAGAATTCTTCCCTTGACTACAGAATGGAATTATTTTCCTAATTCACAATACTATCTAGGGAAAGTTAAAACTCCAATAATACTTCATTACACTAATAGAATTTCATATGTAATAGAAGATGAATTATTAAAAATTGCAAATCTTATGAAATTTAATAAATTAATTATTAAGAAAAAAATCAAAGAGAAACGAGCTGAAAGAAAATTAAAAATTGGACGAACTGGATGGCTTAAATTAAAATTAATTTGGTATATTTTTTATAATTACGAAAAAAAAAGACACCACCTTACTTAGACTGATTTATTTTGCATTTTCCAATAAATTTTAAACTTTTTTCTTCAAAGGAAGAAATAGAAATTCCTTCTTCAATTCGAATAGGCGAAGAGTTAATAAGTAATTTAAAACCCCTTGGCGGTATTTTCAAACCTGGAATAACTAAAGCTGGCAGGATTTCATTAACTGGAAATCTTAAAAATGGCAAAAAAGTTAAAGTTTACGAGTCATTTAGTGAACAACAAATTAATTTAAGAAAGTTAATAGGGGAAGAGTGTAAAAATAAAGAAGTCTTATTTCCTAAGATTTTAGGAAGTGATAATCGTTTTATCATAGAAGATTGGATTAAAGGTGTAACATTTTCAAATTTAAAAACAGATATAGTAAAAAAAAACACATTAAAATTATCTAATTTTTTAGAAATGCTTCATAATGAAAAAGTATTTCTCAAAATAGCAAGATCTAATAATAATTCTTTTTGTTACTTAAATGATTATTTATATAAACGTTTAAAGCCTTGGATACAATGGCTGCCCGTTGAGAAATTAATAAAAAGATGGCTTGAATCAGAATATGAGATAAGAAATATACTAGATAATAAAATTTCACATCCTGATCTCTCATTATCTAACATCATTTTATCCGATGATGGTAAGATTTACATTATTGATAATGAATTAATTGGATCTGGTAAGGGTTGGCTTTTAGATCAAAACAACTCTTTTTTTAGAGAAACATTTAAAAGCTACAAATTAGAACCTTTAATTAGAAATTTCTTCAACCTTTCATGGAAACTAAGACTTGTAGGTTCTGCTATAGATAATGGAGATTTTGCACGAGCTGCAAGAATGGCTAAAATTGAAAATAGTTAAAGTCTGTAAGAAATAATTTTATTGATAATCTATGCCTTTAATCTCAATTGTCATAACATGTTTCAATTCACAAGAAACAATTGAGCGTGCCGTAAATAGTGCCTTATCTCAAAACTGGGATGATAAAGAAATAATTGTTGTTGATGACAATTCAACAGACTCTTCATTTGATATTTTAAAAGAAATATCATGTAAAAATTCACAAGTCAAATTATTTAAACATTCATTAAATCAAGGATATCCATCAGCTCTAAATACTGCTATTAGAAATTCAAAAGGAGAATTTATAGCGATTTTTGATGATGATGATGATAATTATAAAAATAGAATTTACTTACAATATAAAAAAATCATTGAATATGAAAATAAATATAACCAAAGTCTCATTCTTTGCTATTCAAACAGAGAGATATATAAAAAAGGAGAAAAAAAAGCTGATCATGTTGCCTTTGCAATTGGCAGAAAGTCACCAGTACCCCATGGTGAAGAAGTTGCAAAATTCATCCTAGGTTTTCCTGTCAATCCTTCAAAAGTTTGGGGAATGTTTGGGAGTTGTACCCTAATGGCAAGAAAAAATGTTTTTTTATCAATTGGGTCTTTTGATGAATATTTTAGAAGAACAGCAGAATGGGATTTTGCAATTAGAGCTGCATTCAAAGGATCTCATTTTATTGCTGTAAATAAGCCACTTATAAAAATGTATAAGACATCAGGATCAGATAAGGCAGGAAAAATACCTTTAATTTATTCATTAAAGTTAAGAGATAAATATAGAAATTATCTTAAATCAAAAGGATTTTACTATTCCTCAAGATTAATCGCACAATCAAATTTTTATATGAATAAGAAAAAAAATTTTTTAGGAATTATTTTTAGATTTTTTGCTCTTTTAATATCCCCAATTCAATTCTTTAGGTTCCTAAAGATAAAAAGCTTTAAAATTTTTAAATTTAAAAATAAAATATGAGTTCACCTTTAATAACAATAGGAATTGCAACTTTTAATGCATCCAGTACAATCAGAAATGCAATAATTTCTGCTTTGCGCCAAACTTGGACAAACAAAGAAATTATAATAATAGATGATTGTTCTGAAGATGATACTTTTAAGATAATAAATTCTTTTAAAAAAAAATATAAAGAAATTAAAGTTTTTAGAAATATAAAAAATCAAGGAATTGGAGCTGTTCGCAACTTAATTATTGAGAAATCTAGAGGAGAATTTTTAGCATTTTTTGATGATGATGATGAGAGTGTTATAGATCGTTTAAAAATTCAGTATGAAAGAATTATAAAATATAAAAAAACTTTTAATCCATCTTCTCCAATTATTTGCCATAGTAATCGAGAAATAAAATATTCTAATGGAGAAAAACGTTTATATAAAACAATGGGGTTAAATACTAATAGAAAATGCCCTAATGGAGAAAATGTTGCAAAAAGAATCTTACTTGGAAAGCCTTTAAAAGATGGTTATGGCTCTTGTCCAACTTGCTGCCAAATGGCAAAATTATCAACATTTAAAAAGGTTCAAGGTTTTGATAAATCTTTTAGGCGAGCTGAGGATACAGATTTATGTATAAGACTTGCTTTGATAGGAACGCATTTTGTTGGAGTAGATAAAGCACTTGTAAAACAAAATATGACTCTTACAACAGATAAAAGCCTAGATATAGATTTCAAGTATTCAAAATTACTCATAAAAAAATATAAAAAATTTATAAATGCTAATGGAAGCTATTTATTTTGTATGGAATGGTTAAAAATAAAACATAATTTTTATAAAAGAAGCTATTTTCAAATGTTAACAAGGCTTATAAGGTTATTTTTTCTAAATCCCTTTGATTCTATTGAGAGGTTTGCGCAATCATTATCTAATTTAAAATTAAATACTGATTATCTTCTCTTTCATGAAAAAAGGTTTAACGAAAAATGAATATAATATTTCTAATTTCATATATAATATATGAAATCTAATCAATTACAATTTTTAAAGGTATTTTGCAATTATCCAAAATAAATATCAATTTTTATTTATCCTCGATTAATTGATAATTTTTTTTAATTATTATTCTTTTAATTATGAAATGGTTATTAAAAATTATTATTAAGATTTTTCTTAGTAAATTTCCTATACCATATTCATTTTGGAAAGCAATAGGATTCTTTAAACATGGGAGGATGGATTCTAGTGATTATGCAATAAAAATATTCAATATTCATTTCTCAAGAGCTTTTCCAAAAAAAATACCAGATGATTTATTTTTACTCGAAATAGGTCCTGGAGATAGTATCGCTTCTGCAATTATTGGAAAATCTTATGGCGTAAAGAAAACCTTCTTAGTAGATGTAGATAATTTTGCTACTGAAAATATAAAATTCTATAAAAGACTTTCAATCAAGTTGAAATCAATGGGACTAGATGGACCTGATTTATCATCAGTCTCGACTATTAAAGATATTCTTAAAATAGTTAATGGGATTTATCTATCAAATGGTTTATCAAGTTTTAGATCGATCAAATCAAATAGTGTTGACTTTATTTGGTCACATTCAGTTATGGAGCATGTTAGGAAAAAGGATTTTATAGATGTCCAAAAGGAACTCAAACGGATACTAAAACCAACTGGATTTATCTCTCATAATATTGATTTCCAAGACCATTTAGATCATTCTTTGAATAATTTGAGATTCTCAGAAAGGATTTGGGAATCAGATTTATTTGTTAAAGCAGGTTTTTATACGAATAGAATACCTGCTATAGAGATGCATTCAATATTTAGAAAAGTAGGCTTTAAAATAGAACAAGAAACTTTCGGCAAATGGCCAAAATTACCCATTCCTAGAATAAAAATCCATAAAACTTTTAAAATTTATAAGGATTCTGAATTGATAAATAGAACCTCTTCAGTTCTAATGAAATTATGATTAATCTATCAAACAAAACAAATAATATACCCTTAATAACTATTGGGATAACCTGTTTTAACGCTTCTGATACTATTGAAAGAGCTTTAAAAAGTGCATTCTCTCAAGATTGGGAAAATTATGAAGTGATTGTTATAGATGATTGCTCTACTGATAACTCAAAAAGTATATTAAATAAATGGAAACAAGAAAAGAATAATCTCCATATAATTAATCATAAAACTAATAAAGGCTGTGCAAAAGCTCGTAACTCCATAATTTCATTAGCCCGTGGAGAATTTATTGCATTTTTTGATGATGATGATGAAAGTCGATCTGATAGATTAAGATTGCAATACGAAACTTTAATTAGATATGAAAAATCAAGCTCAATTAAATTAGTTGCTTGTTTTGCTTCAGGTAATCGTATTTATAAGAATGGTTATTCTATGCCATTTAAATCAGTAGGAGTAAATGGATTACCTCCTGTAGGTTATGAAATGGTTAATTATCTTTTATTCTTCGAACGTATTCAAGGAATTGGATATGGATCTGGAGTACCAACCTGTTCATTATTTGCTAGATCAGATATTTTTAAAGAAATTGGAGAATTCGATTCTAAAATGAGGCGTCAAGAGGATGTAGATTTTGGGATACGCCTTGGAATCAAAGGTGCTCATTTTATAGGTATTAAAGAACCAGTAGTTACTCAATATTCTACTTACAGTAATGACAAAACACCTTTAGTAGAATTTGAAAGTTCTATTTTGCTTATAGATAAATTTAAAGATCACTTAAATTCCAAAGGCCTATATAACTATATGAAAAACTGGATAAAGATAAAATATTATCATTTCATTGGAAATGAATATAAAGCTTTAATAATGCTATTAATAATATTTATAAAATATCCAAAAAGGACACTCAAACATTTTCTTTATTCAGCTTCAAGAAGATTTATACATGAACAACTTATTAACTCAAAACCTAAAAATCTTAATTTTAGGCATAAGTGTGTTAAATTTTTAAATCATATTATCTAATACGAGTTTATGATTAATAAAAATCTAAAAATACCCTACCAAGAATATATTAATGATTTAAAAGAATTTTCTGAATATAAAAATGAAATCCGTTTTGCTGCTAAACAACTTTTAAATATTTATTATGAAGTTAAAAAAAGAAATAATGTAACTATCCTAGAATTAGGAGTCGACAGAGGGCAAAGTACTAAGATTTTTCTTAACGCAATTCACAACAAAGAATCATCACATCTTATTTCAGTTGATATTAGAGATTGCTCTAATGTATCAGATTTAGAATCATGGAAATTCCTAAAAATGAATTCAATTCATATTGATCGTATATTGGAAGCAGCTCCTATATTAAAAGATGGAATTGATATTATATATATAGATTCTCTACACACAAAAGATCATGTTTATAAAGAAATTTATGGTTGGTTCCCTTACGTAAAGAAAGAAGGAATTATTTTTCTAGATGATATTGATTCTGGACCATATCTTAGAGGTAAGAGAAAAGATAATGTTAGTATAGAAATTTCTAATAGAAAAATTTCTGATCTTATTGAAGCTATATTTATGGCTAATATAAATATTTTAGACCTTCAAATTATTAAGGGATCTACAGGACTGGGTTGCCTTAGAAAAATATCTAATAAAGGATCCAAATTAAATCCCCCAGAATATATAAAAAAAAGAAATAATATTATTATATGGAAAATATTGAATAGATTATTCTTTAAAAAGCAATATAAACACGATTTAAATTCTAATAATAGCTTTCTAATTGATGTAACTAAGTATTGATGAAAATTAAATCATTCAAATGAATATTTTATAGAATTATTTTAATGAAAACATTGATGTTTGTTTGTAGAAATTTTAATGAAATGGCTGGCGGCATTGAGAGAATGGCCTCTTTTATTATGAGTAATATGGTAGATCGTGGCCATGATGTAATCCTATTAACTTGGGATAAAAAAAATGCAACTTCATATTATCAACTTAATCCTAAAATAAAATGGATTAAATTAAATCTAGGTTCTCCAGAATTGAAAGCATCATGGATATTAAGAATCAAAAGACAAATAGCCATAAGAAATATAGTTAAAAAAATAAAACCATCGTTAATTATTGGATTTCAAGTTGGTACTTTTTTTGCATTTCGTACTGCAATAATAGGCTATTCCATTCCAACAATTGCAGCTGAGAGGAATTCGCCTGATTTGTATAAATTTATAAAAAATGGGATCAGAAAACGTTTTTTAGATTCTATTGTTTTACTCTTTTCAAGCAATATCACTATTCAACTTGAAAACTATAAATTAAGATATCCCTTCTATCTTAGAAATCGCATTCATACCATTTCAAATCCTGTTTATCCCAAAGAAATTCAAGAATATCCAAATGAAAGAGTTTGTACTCCAAAAATAATTCTAAATATAGGTCGTCTTTCTTTTCAAAAAAATCAATTATTTCTAATACGTTCTTTTTCTTTGATAGCAAAGCAATACCCCGATTGGGTTTTAACAATTGTAGGTGAGGGAGAATATCGACCTTTAATTGAAGAACTCATTATGGAGAAAAATCTTTTCAACCAAGTTAAATTAATAGGTGCTGTAAAAGATGTAGACTATTGGTATAAAAATAGTGCTTTTTTTGCTTTTCCTTCTTTATGGGAGGG
>CEUK01042047.1_pt1 | contig 12383 bp, 13 predicted proteins | sample 356451 | NCBI WGS metagenome assembly CEUK01 (sample SAMEA2622843, study PRJEB7988) | marine metagenome | isolation source: saline water (ENVO:00002010), including
AATATATATTGCCGTAATTCCTAATAGATCCATTTAAATAACTTAATTTATTTTAACAAAAAAGTAATCCGTGCAGAAGTTTTGCAGAAAAACATACAATTCCAATATCGTAAATACTTATCGAACCTTTTAAACCTCCGGTAGATTCAAAAATCTTTTTGTTACTTTCAATTCTTCCTTTGAAATTTAATATAGATCATAAATCTTCCTACTTCTTTCAATCTTTCCAAAAAAATTTCCATAAAGGTATATATGCTTTCCTATTCGTTATTTTTCATTTATTTTTTTCCATAAGGATCAATAAAATGACCTTCATCAAGTTTATCTTAATATTTTACATGATTATTATAAATTTTTTATCATCAGATTTGACTTAAAAAGATGCAAACAGGCACAACAGTATGAGCAATTGTTTTTTATATATCAATATTTATAACTACATCATCAAGATTATTATACAAATAACTGTTCCAATAATTATGAATCTAAATAACATATCTTACTTGACTATAAGTTAGTAACAAAAACCAGTTTTTGAAAAGTAACAAGAAGGGATTCCTCTGAAGTAATAATTATTCGGATAATAATGGTATTTTGAAAAATCCATATTTCTCATTGTATTAAATTTTGATTCCTCAAGATCTATTAAATTATAATATCTGAACATTGCCTCATTATCTGAGATTTCATTGTTTTCTACCAAAATTTGAAGTCTCTTCATAACATCTACAAATCTGGTATTCTCATTCCGACAGTCCGTATTTTTGTTACATTCCTTTTGAATCTCTTTAAACGCACACGAAGAAAGATCAATAAATTCACTAAATTTTTTTTCACAATCAACAAAATAACTGTAAGAATAATTGCTTGAGACACAAGAAGTAACAGTAATCAAACTAAAAATTAAAAGATATTTCATTAACATCATTTAATAACAATTTTTTAAATTTAAGTAAATATTTAATACTTTGACAAAAAAAAATTGGTTAATGTAGAAGTCTTGCGTAAAACAAAAAAACGCGGACAATGTTTTCAAAACCCAAAAAAATAAAGGTTTTAGACCATACACCGGAGACACAGAATTCTCATCGGCACGGGCAGGCAATTAATTGTTCGCCCTTATTTGTTTTAGGATACCTGCAAAGAGTTTAATTTATTTTTAACCAATTAGATTCATAAATTTTTTTTCCAAAAAATTTAGCACCTTCTAAAGAAAAATGACCTTTGTCAAAATGTATCTTCATTCCTTCATCTGTAACACCATAGCAAATTTTCTTGCTAAAATTACATTGAAAATCCTCTTTATGAAGTATTTGGATGTCATGTTTTTTTGCAATTAATTGTAACTGATTATTTATCTGATTAATTTCATCTAAATTACGATTTTTATAATAATAATTATCAATTTTGTATTTATCATCAGGCGTTAAATTTTTATCAAGAAAAATCCTATTTTTATTTCTTTCTAAAAAGAAATTATCAAATAAACTTAATCTTAAACCAAAACGATTAGGTGGTTCAAAATAAATATTTGAATTTGTTGTAAGAATTATTCTTTTTTTTTTTTTAAACTTATTTATAAATTTGTCTAATATTTCAATACCCTCTTTTTCATTGTAATAATTAGAAACTAGAATTACGTCAGATTGTTTAAAAATTTGGCTATCGCCAAATTGAGTCAAATTTTTCTCAGTTGTCTTATTAGTAAAATTTATTGGATTATTATTACCTTTATCTTCTCCATACCTTAAAAATTCATATTTTTTAAATAAATCTTGATTTTGAATAAAAGCATTAAATAAATCTTTAGCATGACTATCACCAACTATTAAAATTTTAATTTTTTCTTTTGATTTAAATTCTTGAAGGTTTAAATCTTGTAAATACTGCCAACTTTCATTTCGCAATTCCTCGTTATATATATTATTATTAAAGTAAATGTTTTTGTAAGTTGAATAATGAAGTCCCAATTTTCCATTTTTGTAAATGATGTAAAAATTGGTTATTAAAATTACCAAAACAATAAAAAATAATATCTTAGAAATATTTTTAAATTTAAAATTTTTATTTCTAAAAGGTTTTTCTATAAGAAAATAAGTAATTATTGATAAAAAAATTGTAATTAACCCTAGAAATAATTTTTTAATAATATCACCTTGAGCAAATTCAGATATTCTAGCAAATGCAAAAATAGGATAATGCCAAAGATATAAAGAATATGAGATCAAACCCACACCTACAAATAATTTTGTAGATAAAATTTTAGTTATGATTTCATCTTTATTTGAGAACCAAATAATTAAACAAGCACCAAATACTGGTGAAAAGGTGTAAAATGATGGATGAAACATTTCATCATTAAAACATATTATTGAATGCCCTATTAACAGTATTCCAATGCTAGGTAAAACTCCATTTAATATTTTATTTTTACTTCTATTACCAAATAAAATCTCAAAATAAGCTAATATTGAACCAGCTAATAATTCCCAACCTCTGGTTGGTAAAACATAAAAATTAAAACTCGGATGATTTTTACTACCCCAATCTGCTAGACCTAAACTCAAAACAAACCCAAGAATTAATATATGAATTAGAAACTTTTTAAAATATTTGAAAGTAACCAATAAAACTATTGGAAACAAAATATAATATTGTTCTTCAACTGACAAGGACCAAGTATGAAGAAATGGTTTAAATAGTCCATTTTCAGCACCATACAATTGATCTGAATACCAAAAATAAAAATTAGAACTGAATCCAAGAGAGTATAAAATTGATTTTGAAAAATCTATAAGACTATTTGGTAACAAATACATCCAAGAAAATGGAATTGATACCAACATAACTATCGATAATGCTGGTATTATTCGTCTTATTCTTCTTTCATAAAAACGTTTAAACGAAAAATAACCATTCACAAATAATTCTTTTAAAATAATAGAAGTAATCAAATAACCAGATATGACGAAAAATATATCTACCCCAATAAAACCACCTTTAAAAGGTTGATGATCAAAAATTAACAATTGAGCGTGATAGAGTATAACAGCAGCAACAGCGATTGCTCTTAATCCATCTATTTCAGGGCGGTAGGTAAGTTTCACAATAAATAATTACCATAAATAAAATAAAAAAACATAATTAAACGAAAGGGTTTAATAAGATTCCTTCCCCGAAAGGAAAAACTTTTCTAGCAACAAAAATCGAATATATAAGAAAAAATGCAGCACTGTAAAAAACGAAATTTCCTTTACTGTTCTTAATTTTCAACGGTGTTATAGTGTGCAAAAAAGGTAAGAGAACTAGTATTGTTCCTATTGTGTGCCTAGTACCAGTATAACCATATAAAGAAAAAAATAATAAAATTATAAAAGTGTAACTTATTGCAATAAAAATATAATCTTTATTAAAAGATATCAATTCTCCTGATAAAATTTTGTAAACTAAAAAATAAATTAATATTAAAATTAATGGAAAAGAAGATAGTAATGCAAGTGAATATCCATACCACGATATTTTGATAATTTTATATAGAATTGCTGAAAAATTTAAGTTAAAAATATTAAATGCACGTGCATCATGAACACCAAAATGGAAGTACCCCCCAAAGAATATTTCTAAACAAATAATCCAAAATAGGTAGGGAATAAGAAATAAAAAAATAGAAAAAAGATAGTATTTTAAATCAAACAAAAACTTAATTATTGATTTTTTTTCATGCAAAATTTTCTCTTTTATGAAAAAAATAATCATTACAATGTAAGGAGCAAAAAAAATTTCATAAAACAAATTTAAAAATCCAAATAAAAAAGAAAAAGTAAACAAAGTTTTTAAATCACTCCTACATTGTATAATATGACAAGAGTAAATTGTTAATGAAACAGCAAGCAAATTTAAAATTCCAGGATTGGGTGATATCAGATAAATTTTTGTAATATCATTAATTATAAAAAAAACTCCTAGCCACAAACCAGTGTAAGAGTAAGAAGATAATCTAAACATTGAAATTCCTATTGATTTGCAAAATAAAAAAAATGAAAGAAAAATAACTAAAATATTAAATATAATCCACGCAATATAAGTTGAAACAAATTCTTCTAAATTATCAACTGAATCATCCACAGTTTGATTTATTCCATCAGATTTGTATCCGGTGTTAAGAGATTCTCTAACATTTGAGAATAGTTTTTGACTTGATAAAGATAAAAATTCAATAAAATAATCTATTGGTTTTGAAATTAAAAAGACAATTATAAAACTTCCAGGTTTACTTTGTCCTACGTTTCCAGCTGTCAACTCTCTATTTTTAACAACTCTTTCATTTTCAAATAAAAGTTTTGGATTATTAGCTAATCTCATCCAATTTCCTGTATCTGATGATACTGTAAAACCAATATAATTGTTTACTACGACGTTTCGTGCATTATATTCAATTTGCTTATCTTCATCTACAACTGGACCAGAATATAATGCGACAATGTAAACAAATAAAACAGTGATGAACATCATAAAATATTTTGTCTTATGAAAAAAATTTAAGTACTTTGTAGATGACATTATTAATTATATTAAGTGAATTAATTTTATGATTTTATATTATTTTATGATAAATAAAAGATTTTAATAGGTACAATTATTAATCTTATGAAAAAAAACTTATTATTTTTATGTTACTATAATGAATTAAAGAAAAGTGAATTTATTGTGAAATTTTTTGACGAGCTCCGTGATGAGATAATCTGTTTTATCGATAATAAGAATGAAATAAAAGTTTTCTCTTCTATCTGTCCGCATTTTGGTGGAGAAATTTTTTATAAAAAGACTGAAAATGTTCTAGCTTGTAATTGGCATAATTGGAAATTTTGTAGTAGCACAGGTAAATGTCTTAGTTTTCCAATAAAATTTGGTTTAAACCCATATGATTTCGAAATTAATCCTGATAATTTAAAAACTTATGAATTTCAAAAGATCGAAAAAAAAATTTTTATAAGAAATGAAAAATAAAGATCTATTAGAGCTAGAATTTAAAAAATCAATCAAATGCTCAAAAGATATAGCATTTTGGAACTATTGGGACTACGAACATCTCGATGTTGTACATTCCGGTTATAAACAATCTGATGTTCTGTATGATAGAGATAATTTCGCCTTTAGTATTAACCAAGTAAAAATACCTGTTTTAGGTTTTCTGAACTTTATGACACCAATTTTTATGGTTCAACATGATAAAAATACCTTATATGCATTTGCTATTCAGATGGGTGTGATTTCAAAAACAACTATTAAGATAAAAGAGGTAACAATAGATTCTTGTGAAATTACAATGAATTATAAATTTTTTTTAAATGGTTGGAGAAAATTACTGAGACCAATCTTGAAGATATTAATTCCAAAATGGAATGAAAAAGTTTGGATGGAAGATTATCCAGTCAAAATGAGAAGACAAAAGATGCTAGATATGAATTTTAAAGATTTTAAGGGATTACCAAAAAATATCAAAGAAAGAAAATCGAAAAAAAATAAATATGTCCTTAAACTTCCCCTTCCAAGACCTAGAAAATCAACTAGGGATTTACATCCCCTAGCAAAAAATTTTAAAGAATAAATTCAAGAAAATTATCTACTATATATAATTGACTTAAGAAAAAGTTCTAACATACGATTTCTTAGGCCTACAATCTGGAGTTAAAACCTTATCAAAGAAAATTGTCATGTAATTCTTACTAATTTCTTTTGGAATTGCCAATGTGTTTAAAGTAGAAGTTCTGCCAAAAAAATTCGATGTATTTGAAAAATAATTATTATGATTATACAACCATGTTTCCATCCAAAATGGTTGATATTCAATAGAAAATAGAAAATCATTAATTACATTTGGGAAATCATTTTGATTTTCTAACCACATTATTGGTCTAAATTTTTTTATAAACTCACTTCCACCTTTTAAGACATCCAATTCCATTAACTCTACATCTATTTTTAAAAAATTACATTTTTTTAAATTTAAAAAGTTATCAAGAGTTAAAGTCTTAATTTTATTTTTTTTTATTCCCTTAATTTTTGCGCAATATGAATTATCATAATCTTCTTTTAAACCAATCCCTCCAAAATTTCCTGGTTGAGAATAATCAAAATCATTTAATTCTAGAATTGTATTTGTACTTCCAATGGCATTATTGAAAATCTGAACATTCTTCAATTCATTACATTCAATATTTTTTTTTAGAAGGTTAAAAATAAATTTTTGAGGTTCAAAAGCATATACTTTTCCATTTGAACCAACTTTTTTTGAATATGGAATTGTAAAGCAACCTATATTTGCACCTATTTCCAAAATAATATCACCATCTTTTATAAATTTATTCATAGCTGAAAATTCAATTTCAGAAAATTCTCCATATTCTATTAATGATCTACCAATCAATAAATCAGAATTACAAAAGTTAAAGATACCGTGCCTAGAATTTATTTTTCTTATATAACTCATCAAATAAAGTCTGCAAACAAGGTGCCATTTATTATTATTTAAAGTATTTAAAGATTTATTTTACCTTGTTTTTTACTATTAATGAGTCCATAAATGCTAGCAATACTCCACTTAAAACGAATGTAAAATGTACTGCGATAAAAAGAAGTATTTGTTCTTTGGTATAATTCTCTAATCCAAAAAAAATCTTTAATAGATGAATACCAGATATTGCAACAATTGATGAAACTAGCTTTAATTTCAACCCACCAAAATCTACAGTTCCCATCCATTCAGGTTTATCTTCATGGTTACTTATATTAATTTTAGAAACGAAGTTTTCATAGCCAGAGAAAATGACAATAATTAATAAGTTTCCTGCAAATGACAAATCTATTAAAGTTAGAATAAAAAGAATAAGTTCTGTTTCATCAGTACTAAAATGACCAACAAAGTGGATGATTTCCTTAATAAATACTATTAACAAAAAGAACAATGAAATAATCAAACCAAAATAAAAGGGTGCCAACAACCATCTTGAAGCAAACATTAAGTTTTCAATAAATTTCTCGAATGATTTGAACATGGTTATTTTATAAACAATTTTTTTTTATTTAAAATAAATAATTATATTCATTTGCAATATGCTTCAATAACTGAAGTAAAAAAAATATCTCCCTCATAATTATGGTATTCTTTTGAAAATTTTAAATGACCACTTTCTTTTTCAAACGATATTACATTATTCAATTCTATTTTTTTTTTAAGAGGTGATTGAAAGATTTTAAGATTGAAATAGAAGAAGTTTAACTTTTGTTTAAATGAAGTTTTTGTTTTTTGTAAATCTTCATTAGTATTCAAAAACCAATCTTTATTTTTAATTTCAAAAAACCAATTATTTTCAGGTTCAAAATACATTGTTAATGGCTTATCTTCAAACAATCTTTTGTTTGCTAATTTCCCATTTTCTATTTCTTTTTTGACTTTACATAACATAATTTTACTAGATAAAGCTTTATCACAAGTAAATAAAATAAATATGAATGCAAAAGTTGAAAGTTGATTAAAAGAATAAAGCTTCCAAACGATATTTTTCATTGTTAACTTACTTTTCAATCTTAGATTAGGAAACTTAATTTACAAAAAAAAAGAGGAGGGAAATCCCTCCCCCTCTTTTCATATTAAAAAAATTCAATCTTAATATTCTATATTAAATCGATGTCAAAGGTTGCTCTGACAAAAATTTTAATAAATTAAGATTTAAATAATTAATAATACTAGACATCAGATCACCTCCTTTAAATTGGTTAAATGTTAAACTTAATGTATTAATCAATTTTAACAAGAGTAAAAAATTAAACTTTTTTTTTGTTATAAATTTATTATACTTTTTTAATGTATAGGGGATTAGTATTTTTCTTTATTTTTTATTTTTCTCTATTTAATTTATCAAAATCAAATGGAGACCTTACTAGGCAAAACCCCGTAATTAAGAAAGTATTACTAAAAGGGATAAAAGGTGAAGGCTATTATTTTGAACCTTCAGAATTGAAATTTAAAACAGGTAAACTTTACAATTTACAAATTACTAATGTCAGTGATCATAAACATTACTTTACTTCAATAAAATTTTCAAAATCAATTTTTAGCAGAAAAGTTCAGCTATCAATTAAAGAAAAAAAGGTTGCAGAAATTAAAGGTATTATAAGCGAAGTTGAAGTTTTTCCCTCCTATACTTTAGAGTGGTGGTTTGTTCCAATAAAAACTGGAATATTTAATGATTTAACATGTGAAATAATTGATAGGATCTCCAAAAAAAAACATAGTGAAATAGGTATGACAGGAACCATTATCATAGAATAAATAAAAAAAAATAGACAAAATGTTTGAATTTCATTAAAAAAAAACAATATGAAAATAGGCGGAATATTTAATCTAGAACCAACTCATTCTAGATACTTTTGAGTCTGGATTAAGCAGATTTATAATATTTCTTTCTGTTTAATCCTGTCTCTGTTACATTTACAGTTGATAATATCATCTAAAAGATTTTATTTCCTTTTTTATAAGGTTTTACTTTGAATTTAATATCCATGCCTCACCTCCAATTTGACATAAATATAAAAATTACGTCTTCAAAGAAAAGAAAATTTCATAATTATATAAGATCAGAATTCAGTAGAATTATGAAAACTGGAACCGATCATATAGCAATAAGCTTAAGAGAATTTGAACCTGATTCATTAACACTTGGAAGATCAAATATCAAAGAAAGCGTATGTTTAATGAATTTAGATCTTAGAGATGGAAGAACTTTTTTACAAAAGAGAAATTTAGTAAAAAGCTTCATTAATGGTGTTGATTTAATATTTGGTATTAAAAAAAGAAATCAGTATATTACTTTTACTTCTCATCCTGGAAAGGATTTTAATCTAGAAGAAACATCTCTTAAAGATTGGGTAAAAAATGATAAACCAATAGATAAATAGATCTTTACTTAATATTATTTCTAATTAAAACTAGCATTTTATCATTATTCCAACCTTTTGAAAATTTACTAATATGATCACAATGAATAAAATTAATAAAACTAAAATATCTATAATAATTTTTTAAGTATTTATGAAATCTTTCTTCTTTGTATTCTTTCCTATTAATTGGAATATCTTCTATAATTAAAATACCTCCACAGACAAGAAATTTATAAGTTTCTTGGATTACATTTATCTGATCCTGAAACGTGTGTGTACTATCATCTATAATAATATTAAATTTAGTTTTACAACTCTGAAAACATTGTGAAATGGATTTTTTTTTTGTCACATCAATTTTCTTATAAATAACTTTTTTAAGATTACTTTTTTTGGCGTTTTTTAAAAGATAATCATCAAATTCAAATCCATAAATGCGTGCGTTTGAAAAATACTTTCTCCACATTTTAATTGATGCATTATTGAGAATCCCAATCTCTGCAATATTAATATTCTTTTCTTTGATTGAAGAAAATAATAATTCATAAACACCTGTGTATGGATGTCTGTGAAGAACTTTATTGTAAGGAGATTTATCAGTTTTAAACTTTTGACCTAAATCACACAAATTTGTTTTTACCAATGTTGTGTCAATGAAAAATTTTCCAATTTTCTTCGGAGGATAAACAATAATTTTCAATTTATTAGAAATATATTCAAGAAACTTACTTTCTAAATTAAAAATATCCTTGAATTTAAATTCTTTTGACCATGGTTTTAAATTTAAAGTATTTTTAAATATAAAAGTTATGTAAAAAATTAAATAATTTCTTAATTTTTTCATTTTTTTAAATCCTTTGATATTATTTTTCAGCAATAATTGTCCAAGAATATTTATGCCTATGAAAAATTTCTATATTTTTAAAATTATTACTTTTCATTAAATTTAAAATCTCTTCTTTTTTATAATATTTTGAATATGAGGGATTTAACTGATCGAATATCGTATAATTCCTTTTTTCAAATGACAGTTTATTAAAATGTTTTAGCAAGTAATGCCTTAATGGTAACTTAAGAAATTTACAAAGAAAAATATAGATATATAAGAAGCAGTTTAGCAAACTAGAAATAATTCTAAGTAATTTATCTGGAATAATTGAGGTAATTCGTCTTAGATTATTGAATAAAAAGATATATAATTCATTTCCTTCATAGCCATAAACCCAGCAAACGAATTTTCCATTTTTTTTTAATGCTTTATGAATATTTCTAACAACTTTATTACCATCAGGAATATGATGAATAACTCCCAGCGAGAAAATATAATCAAATTTATTTACAAAATTTATATCTTCACCCTTGATATTTATAAATTGAATTTTGTCTGATTTGTTATTTTTTTTTGCTACTTCAATTGCTTTTGAGGGTTCAATACTATAGATTTTTCTTGGTGAAAATTTTAGTAAGTTTTTTAAAATTCTTCCACTTCCGCTTCCTACCTCCATTACATCTTTTTTTTTCAAAACTGATGGATCAAACGGGAAGATGACATCAAGAAACATTTCTTTACTTCCCCAATAGTCGTCGATTTTATCATCGACTGTAAATTGATTTCCGAAATCACTGTAAGATTCTTTATGGTCTATTTTCACTTTATTATTTTAAAAATTGGATGGTTTTTGTTTGGCATTTTTATAATTAAAAGTATTATTATTTATAATTTGTTTTTATGATAAGTACATTTAGTTTTAATTTTTTTTAAAAACCATTAATTTAATAATGTTGAAGAAAAAAATAATTGCTTTCCTTTAACCTTAAAACCATTAATTATACTCTTTCCTTCCGAAGATAATATCCAATCAACTAATTTTTTTGATTTTTTAAATTTTGTATCTGGACATTTTTTTGGATTTACAGGGATAATTCCATAGAAATTAAATAATTTCGGTTTGTTTTCAAAAATTATTTTGTGCTGTTGTTTATTTGAAAAATTTATCCAGGATGCTCTATCCGAAATTATGTAAGCATCTTTATTTACTGCAATGTTTAATGCTGCTCCCATTCCTTGTCCTACATCAAAATACCAGGAATCAAGTTTAGGATTAGGACTAAAGCCAGAAAGTGCCCAAAGATCAATTTCTTTCATATGTGTACCACTTTTATCTCCTCTAGAAATAAAATTGTATTTATTTAAAGAAATTTTTCGGAGAGCGTTTTCAATAGATGATTCGTCCTTTAATTCAGCTGGATCTTTTCTTGGCCCAATAATAACAAAGTCATTATACATTATTTCTTTTCTGTATAACCCAAAACCCTCTTCTATAAATTTTATTTCTGATGGTTTGTGATGCACTAATAATAGGTCTCCATCACAGTTTTTTGCATTTTTTATTGCTTGACCTGTACCCACAGCAATTACTCTAATTTCAAATCCTAAATTTTCTTTTATTTTTGGAATTAAATATTCGTAGAAACCAGAATCTCTAGTTGATGTTGTAGACTGAATAACTAAAAAATTTTTAGCTGAAATATTATTATGATAAAATAAAAAAATAAAAAAGAAAATTCCTGTTACCTTTAAAAGTGATATTATAAAATTAGTCATCTAAAACTTAATATCATTATTTATTTTAAAATTACAAAAAAAATGAAAAAAAAATTACTATTAATTTTGTTTAAAATTTTTCTTATTCCCTGTACTATTAAGGCTTTTGAAATAAAAGAAATAGAAGATGGTATTTATGTTCATTACGGTGTTCACGAAGAAACAAATAAAAGAAATAAGGGAGATATTTGTAATATTGGATTTATAGTTGGGAAAAAATCAATTATGATAATTGATCCTGGTGGAACACAAATAATTGGGAGAAAGCTTTTAGAAAGAGTAAGAAAAATATCTCAACTTCCTATTTCTCATATAGTAATCACCCATTCACACCCAGATCATTTCTTTGGAACAGAAGCTTTTTCCAAAGAAAATGCAAAAATTGTTGGTCACGAAAAACTTAATAGATCATTAGTGAATAATTTTGATTTTTATAAAAATTTACAATTTAATAATACAGGCGTTGATATCATTAAAAGTACCAAACTTATTAAAGCTAATCTCTTAGTTGAAACAAATAAAATTAAATTCATAGATCTTGGAGATAGAATTGTTGAAATCAAAGCATGGACAAGTGGTCATACAGATAATGATATATCTGTTTATGATAAAAAAACAAAAACATTTTGGTCAGAAAATATTTTTGTTGAAAGAACTCCTTCTATAAGAGCAAGTATATTAGGTTGGAAAAAAAACTTAGAGGATATACTAAAAATGGATATTAAACTTATAGTCCCTGGTCATGGAATGGCAACAGAAAAAGAGCAAGCTCTTCAACCTATGATTAATTATTTTGATAGAATAATTACACAAATACGTGGTTTTCATAAAAAAAATA
>CEUK01023552.1_pt1 | contig 12356 bp, 12 predicted proteins | sample 356451 | NCBI WGS metagenome assembly CEUK01 (sample SAMEA2622843, study PRJEB7988) | marine metagenome | isolation source: saline water (ENVO:00002010), including
TAAGCAGTGGGCCGCAGGTTCGAATCCTGCAGGAAGCGTTAATTTCCTTCAATAAATAAATTGAAAATGTATAACGAAAGTTTATATTTTAGTTTTTTTAATTAACGTGAAAAATATTATTTTTTTAAAAGAAAAACTGACACTTGATTTTAAATTATTTCTTTTAGGCAATTTATTTTTAGCGTCAGCACCCTCAATAGCAATAATTTTATACTCATATCCAATAATAAAGGGTATTAGAAAAAATCTTTTTGAAATATTAAAGGATAAAAAAAATTATTTTTTACTCATAGTTACATCAATAATGTTTATTAAATGCATCTTTGCTTCAATCTTTGCTAGTGGAACATTAGAAGGATGGAATTCATCTTTAAATTGGGTAGGATTAGGCAATTGGATCCCATTATTTGCATTATATTTAGGTTTTCAGCCTTTTTTAAGATCTCCCAATGACAGAGCATTATCTGCAAAATATCTTATTTTTGGGACTGTGCCGGTTATTTTTAGTTGTTTCTCTCATTATTTTTTAAAGTGGTTCGGTCCTTATCAAATTTTAAATGGTTTAATAATTTGGTTTCAGAGGCCATTAACAGAATTAAATCAACCAGTAAGCGGTTTATTCAATAATCCGAACTATACTGGCGCATGGCTTTCTATGATTTGGCCATTTACACTCGCCTTACTTTCAGAACTAAAATACAAAGCGCAGAAATTCAATTATTCTTTAGTATTTTGCTTCTCTCTTTTGATGATCATTAACTTTAATCTTGTTAATTCTAGAGCAGCTTGGCTTGGCTTAATAATTTCAATCCCCTTTATGTATGGAAAAAAAATATTAAATTGGTATATTCCAATATTATTACTTTTGGGGACAACTTTATTAGTTTCGATTTTACCTAATATTCCATTTATTATTCAGGAATTCTTTAAATATATAATACCTAATAATATTCTCACAAATTTTAATGACTTATCTATAAATTTTGAGAATCTAGAAAGATTACTTATTTGGAAAAATTCTTTAATTCTGATATTACAAAAACCATTCTTGGGGTGGGGAGCCGCGAGTTTCCCTCTTCTTTACTTTTCTAAGACTGGTATCTGGAAAGGTCATCCTCATAATCTATTTTTTGAAATATCCATAAGCTATGGTCTTCTTACTTCAATTGTTTTATTTACTTTTATTATCATTATTATGATTAATTCATATAAATATATTTATATAAAAAAAAATATAATGAATAAATTCGAGAGGGCTTGGTGGCTTTCTTCATTAATATTTCTAATTTTACATTTATTTGATATCGTTTATTTTGATTTAAGAATTAGTATCTTTTTCTGGATGCTTCTATCAGGATTAAATAGAGTAAAAATTGAAAAAGATTAGCTTTTATTTGTAATTTATATATTGTAAATTAAGAATGATATAAATTTAAATTCAAATTAAAAATAAAAATTTATAATTTTTTATTAGGGTTAAATTCAACAAATGAGAGATATTTTAAGAAAAGGAATTATCCTAGCAGGAGGAGAAGGGACAAGACTCTATCCTTTAACAAAAGGAGTAAGTAAACAATTAATGCCTGTTTATGACAAACCAATGATTTATTATCCTCTTACAACCTTAATGAATTGCGGTATAAAAGAAATCCTGATTATTTGTAACCCACATCATCTCTACAATTTCAAAAATCTCTTAGGTAATGGAAGTCAATGGGGTATACATATTGAATATGAGATACAAAACAAACCAGAGGGGATTGCACAAGCTTTTTTATTAGGAAAAGAATTTATTCAAGAAAGTAATGTTGCTCTAATTTTAGGTGACAATTTATTTTATGGAAATAATTTTAAGAATAATCTAAAGGAGGCTAATAGAAATATTCAAGGAGCAACATTATTTGCATACCCAGTCAGTGATCCATCAAGATATGGAATTGTAGAATTCGATAGTGAGACTAAGGCTGTTAATAACATTATTGAAAAACCAACTAATCCTCAAAGTAATTATGCAGTAACAGGACTTTATTTTTATGATAATGACGTTATTGCTTATGCAAATGAGCTTAAACCATCAGGTAGAAATGAATTAGAAATAACAGATATTAATAAGAGATATCTAATTGAAAAGAAACTTAAAGTGACTATTTTAGGAAGAGGCATGGCTTGGTTAGATACTGGAACATTTGATTCCTTACAGGAAGCTGGGACTTTTATAAGAACCTTAGAAAAAAGGCAAGGCTTAAAGATAGGTTCACCAGAAGAAGTAGCATGGAGAGAAGGTTTTATTAATGACTATCAATTAAGAGAGCTGGCGTCATCAATTTCAAAAAGTTCTTATGGTAATTATTTAATTGATCTAATATCTCATAAAAACATCAGGATCTAGGACAACAAAATGAAAATAGATTTCTTGAAAGACTCAGAAGATAATATATTTTCAGGGCCAGTTATTATTTCTCCTGAAATATTTATTGACGAGAGAGGATACTTTTTTGAATCATGGAATGAAAAAAAATTTAATGCAGCGATAAATAAAAAAGTCGTTTTTGTTCAAGATAATCAATCATTTTCTCAAAGAGGGACTCTTAGAGGACTGCATTATCAATTAAACCCTCTTGCACAAGGAAAACTTATCAGGGCTACAAGAGGAGAGATTTATGATGTAATTGTTGATCTAAGAAAAGGTTCTCAGACATTCTCAAAATGGGCAGGAATAAGAATTAACTCTAAAAATAAAAAGCAAATATGGATTCCAGAGGGGTTTGCACATGGATTCTTAACTCTTGCTAATGAAACAATTGTTGACTATAAAGTAACTAATTATTGGGACAAAGAATTAGAAAGGACTATTTTATGGAATGATTATTATTTAGGAATTAAATGGCCTGAAATAAAAGAAGAAGATAATCAATATAACGTATCGCAAAAGGATATGAATGGAAACAACTTTGAAAGAGTTATTAAAAAAGGGGAATTATTTTTATGAAAGTTCTTATAATCGGATCTTCAGGACAGCTTGGTAATGCATTAATCAATTCAAGTCCAACAAACTATCATTTAATAACACCACCAAGAAATTTATTTGATTTGAGTTTGAGCGATAATTGTTATGAATACATAATTAAAAAAAAGCCAAATTGGGTTATCAACTCAGGAGCTTATACAAATGTAGATAAAGCTGAAAAAGAAAAAAATCTAGCATATCAAATTAATGCAAAAGCCCCTGAATCCATAGCCAAAGCTATTTTAAAAACAGGAGGGAAACTGCTTCACATAAGCACAGATTATGTTTTTAGTGGTAAGCAAAATTATCCTTACCATCCGAATCAAAAAACATCACCTATCAACGCTTATGGAATTACTAAGGCTAAGGGAGAACATTACTTAACAGAAATATTAAAAGAAAATAATCAACTTTCTATATTGAGAACAAGCTGGTTAATGGGGAAAAATGGTAAAAACTTTGCCAAAACAATGCTTAAGCTCCACAATGAGCGAGAAATCATAAGAGTTGTCTATGATCAAGTAGGTTCGCCCACCACCACTAGCTCATTAGCTAAGGCCATATGGCGATTAATTTCAATAAATGATTCTTATAGTGAGCAAAACAAAATTTTTCCCACATATAATCATTTTTCTAATGGAGGAATAGCTAGTAAATACGATATTGCTATGGAAATAGGTAAAATTGGACTAAAAAAAGGATTAATAAACAAAGTAGCTTGTGTAAAACCTATACTTTCCTCTGAATACCCAACAGCTGCAAAAAGACCATATTATTCAGTACTTGAAAGTTCTGAGACAATACAACTTCTTAATTTACAAACAAAATATTGGAGAGATTGCTTATTTGAAGAATTTATACTCTAATTTGATTACTACTATAAAAAATATTAAAATTTACTAATGATAAATGAGCAAAAAAAAATAATAATTACTGGGGGGGCTGGTTTTATTGGAGGTTCACTAATAAGGAGTTTAATAAGAGATAAAAAATATTTGATTTTTAATATTGATAAATTAGGTTATGCAAGTGATATCTCTTGGATCAAGGATCATGAAGATTATAAAAAACGTCATTTTTTATTAAAAATAGATTTAAGAGATAAAGAAAGTATTTCTAAGTTAGTGAATGAGATAAGTCCTGAATTAATCATTCATTTTGCAGCAGAAAGTCATGTTGACCGATCTATTGATAATCCCATTAATTTTATTGAAAGTAATATTTTAGGTACTTTTAATCTACTTGAAGCAGCGAGAAACTATTGGGAAAGATTATCAACGGAAGATAAATCAGCATTTAAATTTCTCCATATCAGTACCGATGAAGTTTATGGCTCTCTTGGAGATTTTGGAAAATTTAACGAAGATACCAAATACTCTCCAAGGAGTCCTTATTCTGCGAGTAAAGCATCTAGTGATCATCTTGTGACCAGTTGGAATCATACATATGGATTACCAACATTAATAACTAACTGTAGTAATAATTATGGACCTTATCAATTCCCTGAGAAGCTTATACCATTATCTATTATTAAAGCATTAAAGGGAGAAAGAATCCCTCTTTATGGAAATGGACTTAATATAAGAGATTGGTTATTTGTTGAAGATCATATAAATGCAATTATGTTAGTAGCGAGTAATGGAAAGATCGGAAATTCATATTGTATTGGTGGTTATGGTGAAAAAAACAATCAAAATGTTTTAGAGACTATCTGCAGAATAATGGATAAAAACTTTCCAAAAGATTATCCTCATGCTTCCCTTATTGAGAAAGTTAAAGATAGACCGGGTCATGATAAAAGATATGCAATAGATTCAGAAAAAATAACAAAAGAGCTAGGATGGTTACCTAAAACAAGTTTTGAGGAGGGAATCCAAAAAACTATAAGTTGGTATGTAAATAATTTAAATTGGTGTGATTCTGTTATGAAGAATTCTGGTTACATAGGAAAAAGATTAGGCTTATGAAAAATAATTTAAATAAAGTTTGGAATTTAAATATACCAATATGGATGAAAAGCAGGGTAAATCTATTTATATTTTTTTGGATGGATCTTGCCCTTTTCTTATTTATTAAGAATAAGTTGTTTTCTATGGGCTTAACATTTAGATTAATCTCTTTTAATTTTCTATTGTCTATTATTTGGTGTTTAATAAGTTATATAAATGGACGATATAGTAATTTTAGAAATATAAAAAATATATTCAAAAAAATATATAAATTATTAACTGCAACTTTAATTTCACTAACATTAATTTATATTTTGGATAAAGTTCTAATAATAATATTCCCAGAATTAATTCCATTTGGTAAAAATAAAATTATACTTTTAGGAGTTTCTAGTTTTTTAATCCAATCCCTTAAAATTTACCCTTTCAGAAAAATACCCGCTAAAAATAAAATATATCTAATAGGAAATGATTTTGAAAAAAATGAATTTATAGAATTTATTATGCAATTTTCTTTATATAAGAGTTTAGAAATTTTAGATTTTTCGAAAGAGATATCAAAATCAGCAGAGAAGAAAACAATCCTAATATTAGGAGAAGAATCTAATAAAAAAAATATAAAATTTGTTTATGATAATTTTTTAAGTTTAAATTTAGATATCCTATCACCTTTTAATTGGTGCGAAAAAAATCTACAAAGAATACCATTAAATTATTTAAGTGAAAAGGAATATCAGTCCTATGATTGGATTATAGATTCTGAAAGTTTTGAATGGAGATTAAAAAGATTCGGGGATATTACAATAAGTTTTATACTTTTGATACTTTCAAGTCCAATAATTATAGTATCTTCTATTTTAATAAAAATTGAAGATAAAGGACCTATTTTTTATAAACAAATAAGAACAGGATTAAGTGGAAAAGAATTTAAAATTACAAAATTAAGAACCATGAAAACAAAATCAGAAAAAAATGGTCCAGTCTGGGCAGTAAAAAATGATATGAGAATAACAAAAATTGGAGGAATTCTAAGAAAAACAAGAATAGATGAATTACCACAATTATTATCAGTTCTTGTTGGAGATATGAGTTTAATTGGTCCAAGACCTGAACGTCCTGAGATAGAAATAACTTTAAAAAAACATATACGATACTATGATCTTCGTAAAGTAATAAGACCAGGTCTAAGTGGATGGGCCCAGGTTAATTATCCTTATGGTGCATCATTAAAAGATTCTGAAAATAAATTAAGTTTTGAATTATTTTATATTAGAAATTATTCTTTTTGGCTAGATTTATTAATCTTTATTAAGACGATAAAATTAATATCTAATATGAAAGGTTCAACACCAATCAGATAATGATTATTGATAGTTTTTTATTTTTTCAAGAGCTTGATCTACTTGAGATAAGATTGAAATATCTATATCCAGTCGTTGATAAGTTTATAATTGTTGAAGCAAGGCAAACTTTTACTGGAGAAATAAAAGAATTTAATTTCGAAAAAAATATAAAAAGATATTTAAAATATTTAGATAAAATTTCTTATTACAAGATTAATGATGTTCATAATAATTACAATGACTTAATTAAATACCTATCACATAACAACAATAAAGAATTAAAGAAAATTGGTAAGATTATTGAATCACATGATTATTACGATAAAGACAATCTCTCTCATCTATTAGATACTTATCATAGAGAATATATTAAACTACCACTAAAAAATCAATGTAAGGAAAATGATATTGTAATTTTATCTGATTTAGATGAAATACCCAAAATTAATTTAATTTATGCCTTGAAAAATGATTCTATAGAAAAATTCCCAATAGTACTAGTTCAGAATGAGTTCCAATTTTTTTTAAATAATTATTCTCACAGTAACTGGAGAGGTTCAATTATATCTCAATTCAATTTCTTTGAGAAAAAATCATTAAATTTACTTAGAAGAGATTCTCAAAAATTTTATTCAATTATGAATTCAGGATATCATTTTACATCTATTGGCTCTTTAAAAACTATAAAAACTAAAATAAATAGCTGGGCACATCAGGAGTTTAATCATCCTATTATTTTAAATAATATTGAAAGTAATATTAGAAACGGTATGGATATCTTCTATAGATTTAATAGACCTATAAATAAATATATTGACGTAAAAAATAACAATTTAATAGATGATAGGATGAAAAATATAATACTAGATTTTCAGGAATTTTTACTTAAGGAATTGAAACCAAATTTACTTTATAAAATTAAATATATATTTTTTCAGATTATTTTTAATTTTCTTAGAGCTATATCTAATCCAATTAAATTAAAAAATAAATTTTTAAATATTTTCAAAAATAAAAATGGATAAAATTAAATTATCAATATTAATTCCACTATTTAACTATAAGGAGGGAGCCGAAAAGATTATTAATTGTTTAAAAAATATTGATGAAAAGGAAGGGAAATTTATTGAGGTAATTATAAGCGATGATTCTTTAAGCCCATTAATTAATGAAAATACAGTAAATTTTTTAATGGAGAAATTTATAAATTTTAAATATTTTTTTAATAAAAATAGATATGGAGGTGTACATAATTGGAATAGACTTATAAAACTCTCAAGGGGAGATTATTTTTGGTTAATTCATCATGATGAATATTGGGATAAGGAGACTTTTATAATCAGAAAAATTATTGAAAGAATCAATAATCAAGAAAATTTGATTTTTATCTTACCAATAAAAAAAATATCTCATTTCAAAAAAAGAATTTTTAATTTTAATCTTTTGCAGACTCACTCTGCAAAAAAGCAATTAATACAGAAATTTATATTAAATCCAATATATCTTATTGATATAAATATAATTGGACCGCCATCAGCATTTATTATTTCAAAAAAATTCAAGTATTTATATAATCCAAAATTAAAAGTTCTTGTAGATGTATTTTATTACAAGAAACTTTTTGAATTAGTTGATCATTCATATATAGAAATTCTAGAAAATAATTGCTTTTATATATATAGTTTACAAAATAATAAATACTCAATAACAAATTCTCTTAAGGGGAAATTTAATAAATTAACTATAAATGAAAAAAAAATAATGGGAAACATAAAAAAACCTTCATACTATATTCTTAAAAAACTATATTATTTAATAAAATATAAATTTTATTGCTTAATATCAACAAGAATTTATTTTGATTAAAGTACGTCTAATGAATAAACTAACTAAAAAAGTATTACCTATTTCATGCTTATGTTCAATCTATATAAATACTGATTTAAAAGATTTTGCTCTAGCTTTAGATAGTTTACTTATACAAGATTATATTCCAAATGAAATTATCATAATTATAGATGGAGTTATAAATAATGATCTTAAAAAATTTATAAATTATTTAGAAGTTAATAAGATTTTTAAAATATATAATCTAAATAAAAATACTGGGTTAGGAAATGCTTTAAGAATTGGGTTAGAAAAATGTAATAATGAGTTTGTAGCAAGATTTGATACTGACGATATTAATTTAAAAGATAGATTAAAAATTCAATATGATATTTTAAAATTAAGGCCAGATATATCGATCATAGGAAGTAGTATTATTGAATATAAAAGTATCGAATGTGTAGGGGAATATGGATTAAAAAAAGTCCCACAAGATAATAATGATATTATAAAATATTCAATTTTTAGAAATCCCATTAATCATCCAAGTGTTATTTTTAGAAAAAGTAAAATAATAAATATAGGTTCTTATCAGGATATTAGATATTTTGAAGACTATGATTTATGGTTAAGATGTATAAAGAATCAACTTATATTAAATAATTTGGAGACACCACTTGTAGCTATGCAAAGAGAAAAATATTTATCTAAAAGAAAAGGAATCAAATATGCTTTTTATGAATTTAATTTTCTTAGAAAATCAATAATGAATCGTACATTATTAAAAAGATCTATTCCATTTTATATTATTAGAATTATTATAAGGTTAATACCAGATAATTTTATTTCTATTATTCAATGTTTAGATAATAAGAGAAATCTTATTAAATTTAATCTTGAAGAATATATCATTAATATTAAGAATAATCCCTTTTCTTATTCTTCCAAATTAAATAAATATTAATTTGATAATTTATTATGGTTTTTAAAAAAAATTTAAAATTTGATAATATATTAGCTTTTAATACTTCATCATTATATTTTATTTATTTGGTAAATTTTCTTATTAGCATAATAATTCTACCAAAACTAATTTCTAATTACGGAATAAATAGATGGGGAGAAATTACATTCTGCCAAATTATAATAAATTATTTTATTTGGATTATTGATTGGTCTTTTCCTCAACTTGCATGCAAAGCAATTTCAATTAATGAAGAAAATAAAAATAAAAGATCTGATATTTTTAAAACGACAAGAACAGCTCAACTTATACTTTTAATAATAAGTTCAATATTAATTTGTTTTTATGGATTATTATTTTCAGGACATAAACTTGTTTTCATCTATGCAAATTTAATCTTAATTGGCAATTTCTTACAATCATATTGGTATTTAAATGGAAGAGAAAAAATATATGAAAGTGCTATATTTCAATTATTAAATAAATTAATATTTACTTTTTTGGTTTTTAATTTTATTAATAATAAAAGCGGTATCTCTAATTATTTTTTATTTTTAGGGATTGCGAGTATAACAACAGGAATTTTATGTAGTTTAAGGATTATTTATACATACAAAGAGAAATTTAGAATTACAACAATTCGAAAGGCTTTTGATTTAATTAAAGCAAGCTCTATGCTTTTTAATTCATCAATTATTGGAAATTTGACTACATCTTTTATACCTTTTATAATAGGTAGTTACTATAGTCTTGACCAATTAGGTATTTACAATATTGCTGATAGAATTAAAAATATTGCTATACAAGTAATCAATCCTCTAAGCCACTCAATATTTCCAAGAATGTCTAAGAAATATTCCATCAACAAACATGAAGGAAATAAAAAATTTATTAAATTAATTTTTTCAATTTCATTAATAGGTATATTTGTATTAATCTTACTTAACTTAAATATTAATTTTGTGATAAGTTATTTTTCAAAAGAAAATATTTCAGAGATTAGAAGTATTTTGAAGATATTAAGTTTATCATTTCTAATAAATATTATTTATGAGACATTTGTAAATCATTATTTAGTAATCAATAGCTTATATAAAGAAATAAATAAAACAAAATTATTAATTCTATTTTCATCAATAATATTTGGATTGCCATTAGTATTTTTTAAAGGCATATATGGAGCCGCTCTAACAAACTTAATTTATGAAATAATTGGATTAATTTTTGTAATTAATACTTATCAAAAGACAAAAGAAAAAATTTATCTTATTGAATAATAATTTTAAAATGATATATTTAGAATTTTTAGATGGTCAAGGATTAGGAAACCAGTTATGGAACTATGTAACATTAAGATCAATTTGTAAACTTCTTAATTACGAATTTCAAATCCTTAATCCTGAAAAATTTAAAGGTAAAGAATTCTTAGATATAAAAAAATATAGTTTAAATAAACCTATTAAAAATATTTTGATTGAAAATACATTTTCTGAAAAAATTTTTTATGATAATGATCTAAAGACTTTTACTTGTGATTTTGATAGTAATATATTAAAGATAAATTCTGGTACAATATTAAAAGGTTTATTTCAATCTGAAAAATATTTTTTTAATTTTGATATTAATAGTTTTATAAAATTAAAAAAATTAAACTTAATTGATGAAAAAATAAATCAAAATCTTTGTTTAATTAATATAAGAGGTGGAGAGTATAAGCGTTTTAAAGATTTGATATTACCTAAATCATATTGGTTAGATGCAATTAGTAATATGAAAGATTACAACAGTAAAATGAAATTTGCTATAGTAACAGACGACTATAATTATGCAAAGAGATTATTACCAGGATATCAAATAATAAAAGGTAGTATTAGTGAAGATTTTCAAAGAATTTATAAAGCAAAATACCTAATAGTTTCTAATTCTAGTTTCGCATATTTCCCTTCATCATTAGGAATTAAAACAAGAAAAATCATAGCACCTGCTCATTGGGGAAGATTCAATAATAAGTATAAAAGATGGACATCACCAGCAAACTTTTATAAAGGATGGGATTATCAAAATAGTAAAGGAGAAATTATATCTTTTGAGCAAATTAATGAGGACATAAAAAATACAAGATTGATATATTCCAATTTTAATATCCTTACTAATAGCGATAGTTTAAAGAAAAATACATTGTTATCCTTCCTCCCAAAGAGATTTAGAAAATATTTAAAATTATTTCTATCTAAGATTTTTCCTATGAGAATTGGATAATGAAAAATTATAAAAAAGATCTAAATAAAATCATACAAAAACATAATCTTTGTATTTCGAAAAATCCTCATGGAACTGATAGATCATGGCCAAAATCTTATGTAAAACTTTTTTATAATGATTTCCTTAATGAAATTTTTATTAAAAATAAGTCACCGAGAATACTTGAAATAAATCAAAAGAATCTTATTAATATGAAATTATGGGATTTATTCTTTGAAAAAGCTATTATTGATAATCATGAGCTAAATTTCTTAAAAGATCTAAAAAATGACTACCTAAAAAAATATGATTTAATAATCATTTCTAATCCTAAAATAATATATAATTATAAATTACTTACTTTAATATCATCTTTTGTAAAAGATGATGGGATGATTATTATAGAAAATGTTGGAAGAGAAATAAAATTAATTTTTAGAATATATAGAAAATTTTTTATAAAATACTTTATAGACTTAAAAGATTATAGGTTCGATAGTTTTATTCTAAAAAATTGTTTATTAACTTTAAAAAGATCTAATAACGAATTTAACATTTATTATAAATTTAAAAGTATTTTTTCTTTTATTAAATTTTTTATTATGGAAACCATTTTAAACATTTTTATTTACCTTAAAAATATTTAATAAATTATTATGAATATTCATCATTCTTTTTTTAAATTCTAAGCTTATGAAAATAAGAAAAGAAATTACATTGGTATCTATTTCTGATATAAGAATTAATGAAACGATCAATGCCTTGGTAAGATCGCATAAAAAACTTTATCCAGCAAAAACATTTCTTTTTTCTTCTAAATCAATTAATTTAAATAAATTGCAAAAGAAAATGATAGAAGTAATAAAAGTAAACCCTATAATTTCAATTAAACAATACAGTGAATTTATAATTTATGAACTTCATAAATATATCTCAACTTCACATGTTCTTATAGTGCAATGGGATGGATTTATACTAAATTCAAGTAAATGGAATAATAATTTTTTAAATTATGATTACATAGG